>SDBS01006954.1_pt1 | contig 11006 bp, 6 predicted proteins | sample 2277091 | NCBI WGS metagenome assembly SDBS01 (sample SAMN10404972, study PRJNA504765) | marine sediment metagenome | isolation source: marine sediment core GS10_PC15, 163 cmbsf | place: Arctic Ocean: Southern Knipovich Ridge | collected 2010 | reverse complement strand
TGGTGATCGAAAAGGACGCGCGTTCCTGAACCCGCCTGACGATTCACAAAGGCAATATCGGTTCCGGCTAAATCTTCGATCCCTTTAATCCCCTTTGGATTCCCCTTGGCAACTATCAGACCCTGCTCTCTGAGGGTCAGATAAAAAACAGCGACACTCAGCCCTTTTACGTATCTCTTGATATATGAGATATTGTATTCGCCCGTCACGGTATCTAACAGGTGTGAACCCGCAATATGGCAATTCCCCTTTCTCAAAGCCAACAACCCTCCCAGACTCCCCACATTGCCTGATGAAACGCGGATATTGCGTCTTGTTCGTCTGACTTCATCGCCTAAGATATCAATTATAATGTCATGGCTGCCGATAATAACAACCGTATTCAGCAGCTCCTCTTCTCCTACAAGGAGTTCTGCCTCTGTTTCCTGGGTTTGGGTGATCCCTTCTGAAAGAGCAGGAATGCGGAGAATCCCTTCAGCCCTTGTCAGAGTGGTGATAGACCCTGCTGCCCTCGCTAATGGCGTGGCAACATACCTCTCCCCTACCTTCCCGATGTTGACCCGCAGGAATTCCTCTATCCCGACTTTAGAGGGGATGTCCCTGGTGGGCTGAACCTTGACGGTCTGGGGTTTGGGACTGGAACAACCTTGAAGATTATATAGAAGCGGTCTTACAAACTGGTCAAAGGAGAGGGTTGCAGAAACGGCATAGCCGGGATTCCCCACAACAGGCTTATTCCTTACCGTGCCCAAAATAGTCGGCTTACCCGGCATCATGGCAACGCCATGGACCAGAACCTCCCCCATCTCGCTGACCATATGTACTGTATAGTCCTTGCTTCCTGCCGAGGATCCCGCATTGATGATAACAACATCGGCCTCTGACTCAACCGCCCGGGTCAGGGCGGCCCGGATCTCTTCCTCAGTATCCGGAACAATGTCATAAATCAGTGGTATAGCGTTGCACTCGCGAACCAGTCCTGCAAGGACCAAGGAATTATATTCAATGATCTGGCCCTCTTTTAACACTTCATCTTCTGTTATATCTTCGTGACGCACAAGCTCCGAACCGGTTGGGATGATGGCCACCCGGGGCTTTTTCCAGGCGCTGACCGAGAAAACCCCGCCACTGATAAGCGCCCCCACATCATAGGGTCGGAGCTGGTGATTCTGGGGAAAGAGTAATTGGGTCGCAACAATATCTTCCCCCACCTTGCGCACATGTTGCCATGGATAGGCAGGAGAGCGAATCTCTACCCGGCCTTCATCTACCTGGTGGACCTTTTCCACCATGATAACGGCATCAAAAGACTCCGGGAGCGGCTGACCGGTGTTGACCCAGACGGCATCCCGCCCCAATTCCAAGGTCTTGGGCAATCTTTCTGTTATGCCATAGGTCTGGTCTGCCCTCACCGCAATGCCGTCCATGGCCGAAGAATGATAGGATGGGGCAGAGCGCCTTGCAAAAACCGGTTCTGCTGTAACGCGACCTGAACTTTCCTCGGCCTTGATCACCTCGATCCCGGCCCTTAACCCGGGGTCAAACCGGGCAAAAAATATCTCCTTGGCCTCCTCAAGGGATTTCATTGAAAGATAGACCTGCCTCTTCATCGGAGGCCTCCATCTGCGAAATTAAACAGCATTACCCTTACCCTCTCTCCCTGATAAAGTCCCTCAGTATTCATATCTATCCTGATCAGGCCATCTGCCTCTACCAGGGTAGAAATAAGCCCGGATTTTCCAAAGACGGGCCTGGCCGTCAGGCTTCCTCCCTCTTCAATCAGTTTGACACGAATATAGTCTTCCCTGCCATTGGCAGACTCGATATTTTGACTCAGTTCGGCCTCTACGCCGGCATATATATGGCTCCCAAGACCGGCATCTCCTGAAAGCCGCGAGATCATTCTCGTCATAAAGACCTCTGCGACCACCAGGGCCGAGGCCACATGACCGGGGAGACCGATTACGGGTTGAGGGCCGGATTTACCGATGATGGTAGGTTTGCCCGGACTGATTGATATGCCGTGGACAAGAAGCTCAAATTGCGGCAACGTTTCAAAGACCTGCAGGGTGAGATCCTTTGTCCCCACAGAACTCCCGCCAGATACCCAGAGTGAATCTGCCTGCATAAGGGCCTTCTCGGACATCCCCTTGAGAGCCTCAAAATCATCGGGACATACTCCCATGCATATAGGTTCTGCCCCCACCCTGCGGCATAAGGCCCCAAGCGTGTAACGATTGATATCCCTGACCTGCCCGGGGAGGGATGGTTGATCAACGGGCACGATTTCGTCCCCTGTAGATATGATAGCGATTCTTGGTTTTCGAAAAACCGGTGCTTCAGATAGGCCAAGCCCTGCCATAACGCCCAGATCCTGGGGGCGCAACCGGTGCCCCTTGTTCAGAAAAGTAGCGCCCTGTCTGAAATCGTCCCCAGGCTGGATAACGTTTTCTAACGGGGATATGGTCCGGCTCACCTCAAGCGTTTCCTCGTCCAAGAGGTTGCAATACTCCTTCATCACCACCCCATCGGCGCCTTCAGGCAACATGCCTCCTGTGGGGATCTTTACGGCCTGGCCTTCCTCCACAACAATCCTGCCGGCCTCGCCCATCAGCACCTCGCCTCTCACCTCAAACAGGGCGGGCAGCCCTTCATTGGCCCCAAAGGTGCTCTTTGCCTTCACTGCATAGCCATCCATGGTCGACCTGAAAAACTGCGGCAGATCTTCTGGCGCAGTCAAGTCCCGGCTCAACACACGGTCCATCACGTCTTCCAAAGGGACTACCTCTTCACCTACAGGATCAAATTGGTCAATAATATCAAAGACCTCATCCGGTTTTTTCAGCTTGAAAAAAGATTCCATAGTATGCCGCTATTTGTTTTATCAGCTTTTACGATGTTTGCATAAGCGTTCTAAAAGCCTCTGGTTGCGATTTCCGGAGAATATGTCATAAATGATATAACACTGCAACAAGAAAATTCCACAAAATCATCCGTTTGAAAATCATGGTCCGGACCTGATGCCCTTAATGTTTTTCGAATGTTTAATCTGTTCATATCAGATAATATGAAGCAATAAACTGAGGGCATTCGCCATATCGGAATATGTCAATTCCCGCCAAAGGGATGGTGGGCTGGCGAAAAACACCTCTTACCACTTCTTCACCAATGACGCATTCGGGTAGTAAAACTCAAGTATCTTATCGTAACTTGTCTTTTTGCCGAGAATTGCGGAACTCCACTGGGAGTATCCGACGCTATGGCCCCATCCCCGGCCGTTGAATATGAACTGGCCGTCAGTCCGTCTTATATCTAACAGTATCTCCGGGAGTTTAAGGGCTCGGCGCAGGGTAGTCCTGGTGCGGAGCACCTCTGAACTGGACCTGGAAATGACTCGCACCTTCACAATGCGGCCTCAACTTCTGAAACAGAGAATTTCCTTGTCCACCGGGCCAGCCAGTCCAGCACATTGAATATTTTCAATAAGTGTGCCTGATTCAGCCCAATCCTTAATTACGTGTATAACTAGTGCCCATCCATAAATGGCTATTTTCCGCAATCTCTTCGTCAGATTCGAATTTTAATCCTCGAAATACTTCAATGTATTCCTGTGGTTAAAATCCTCATCTTCCTTGACCTTGCAAAAAACTATCTCATTTCTGGATGGACACTAACTAATTAAAATATTAAATAAAAATTTACAACATCGGTATACGTGATGATTTGACAGTTACAAAACGTCACATTTTTGCCGTATTCTGCTGTTACATTTTGATACGAATTTCATGGATGCACCTTTTACTGATAATTTTTTGTTGAAAAAACATTTAATGTCTGTCATGGTCATACCACCAGCCAAAAATAAGGAGGAAACATGCTGGATGGATTGCAACCGGTGAAAACCGAGAGTTTAAAAGATATCTGCATCAAGCGGTTTGAAGGGCTGATCCTTTCAGGCGCGTTTTCGGTGGGTGAACGGCTGCTGCCGGAACGGGAGCTGGCCAAGCGTCTTGGCGTGAGCCGGCCGGTGGTGCATGAAGCGCTGGTGGATGTTGCCACAAAAGGCCTGGTGACCATGACGCCCCGAAAAGGGACCGTGGTCAATGATTTTCGCCGTGAGGGGTCAGTTGTCCTGCTGACGTCCCTGCTTGAATATCATAACGGCAAACTCAACCCCAAACTGCTGGAAGGGCTGCTGAATATGCGGCTGCTGATTGAAATCGAAAACGCGCGACTGGCCGCAAAAAATCGCACCCATGCCCAGCTTGAAGATTTTAAAAACGTGCTGGATCAGGAAGCGGACAGCGATCATACCGATATTGAAACCATTACCCAGCTTGATTTTGAATTTCATTTGATTCTTGCCATTGCCACGGATAATTTGCTTTATCCCCTTTTGTTAAATTCATTTAAACCGGTGTATACCAACCTGACGGGCCAGTTTTTTCAGGATGAGTCGGTGGTTTCGGTGGTCTTTGATTTTCACAGAAAACTGGTCGCCGCCATTTCAGCCCGTGACGCGGAGCAAGCCGCCGATATCATGCTTAAGATGCTAAGCCATGAAGAAGATCGTTTAAAAAAGATTATCTCAAGGTAAATATAAGGAGGTCACTGATGAGTGTCGCCGCAAAAGAAATACAGCACCAGATCAAGGAACCCAAAGGGCTTTCCAGCCGGATTGCCAGACTCCGGGATTATTATTTTAAAGGGACAGCCCGGGCGTGGAACAACCAGACCACATCATGGACCACCGGAACCCCGTGGGACGTTCAATTTAACGAGATAACGTTTTACATCGTGCCGGAAACCTATATGCTGATGCAGACCCTTCTCAGCTCCTACCGTCAGTCTGCAAGGCCTGTTACGCTGCGAGATGATTTCTGGGAAAAATCGCTGGTAGAGCGCCGGGCATGGTTTATCCGGGAGGTCATGGTCAATTACCTCCCAAAAGAGATTCTGCCCGGGGATATGATTGCCGGCGGCCGATTTAACATCGTGGCCTCCATGTGTTTGACCGAAAATGAGCAGAAGGAATTTGACCGCCTGACCCTGGGCAAAAAGGGCGCTCGTGAGGCGGTCTACTGGTTCCACGGGCACGGGTATGGCAACGCCGGGGCCACCAGCGGGCACCTGATTCCGGGACACGAAAGAGCATTGACTCTCGGCTGGAAAGGGATCCATGCGGAACTGGAATCTAAGTATAACATCTTGTCCAAAGAAGAACGGGACGGCCCAACCGGCGCCCAGCTTTGCGCCATGATGACGGCAGCGACCATGCCCCGGGATCTGGGGACTGAATATGCAAAGGTATGCCGGGCGCTTGCCGTAAAGGAAACCGATTCGGACCGGAAGGCGGAACTGATGCAGATGGTTCAGAATTTAAGCAGGGTGCCGTGGGAACCGCCCAAAACATTCTGGGAAGCGGTTCAGGCCCTGTGGCTCAATCATATGCTGATCATGAGTGATGAAAATTACCCCGGCCCGGGTGTTTCCTTTGGCCGCATCGATCAGTACCTGCTGCCGTACTGGGAATATTCGATAAAGAACGGCATGGATCGCGAGTTCGGCAAAGAAATTTTAAAATGCTTCTGGGTCCATGCGAATACCGCCTATGATGCCATGATTCGAAACGGCAACCAGGGAATCACCGCCGGATTCGGCCAGCTCATTACCCTTTCCGGTCTGGGAAAGAACGGAGCGGACATGACCAATGACCTGACCTATGCCATTCTTGAGGTCATTGATGAGATGACGCCCATTTTAGAGCCCAAACCCAATGTCCGGCTGCATCGGAATTCGCCCGAGACATTGCTGGATAAGATGGTGGATATGATCTCATCAAGCCAGGGGGCGCCGTTTCTGGTTAATTTTGATGAGCGGTCCATGGCCGGGATGCTTCGGGAGGCAAAAGAGGCAAACATTACACATCTGATCAACAAAGACAACGTTTGTGAATACGCGTCGGTGGGGTGTCTTGAAAATACCATGGTGGGCAACGACCGTTCCGGAACCGTTGATAATAATTTAAATCTGTTAAAGGCGGTGGAGCTGGCGCTGACCGGTGGCAGAGATCTGATTCCGTTTGTGGATCCCATTACGTTTAAGACCGAAAAGATATGCCAGGACGGCCCTGAAACCGGCGATGCGACCCGATTTACAACCTGGGCACAGTTCTGGGACGCATATAAGACGCAGACGGCCTATATCATCAAAAAATGCGTGGATGTTTATGAGGAATCAGAATGCATTCGGGCAAAATATCTTCAGACACCGTATTTATCATGTCTGGTAAAGGGATGCGCGGAAAAAGGACTGGATATCACCCAGGGCGGTGCCCAGATCAGTTTTACCACGTTAGAAGCCGTTACCTATGCCACGACGGTGGATTCTTTGCTGGCCACAAAATTTCTGGTATTTGATGAAAAAAAATGCACCATGGCCCAATTGATTCAGGCCTTAAAAGACAACTGGGAGGGCCATGAGGTGCTCCAGGCGCTGGCAAAAAACCGGGCGCCCAAGTATGGCCGGGATGATGATGCGGCCGATGAAATGGCAAAAAAAGTCATGGATCTCTGGACTGCTGAAACATGGACGCACAAAACCCGATCCACCGGCAGGCAGTTCCGGCCAGGGATGTTGAGCTGGAACTACTGGGCGGGTGACGGGTATGTGATGGCGGCCAGTGCCGACGGACGGGCAAAGGGACAGTTTCTGTCCAATGCCATCTGTCCGTCCAATGGGGCGGACATTAACGGCCCCACTGCAAACGCCAATTCCGTGGGAAAAGCATTGGGCGGCATGGCGGTGAACGGACAGGGCGACTGGGAGGACTATTTAAACAGCCTGCCCAACGGCGCCAGTCATACGATTACATTTAACCCGTCGATCATCAAGGATCCGGAGCACAGAGACAAGTTCAAGGCGTTTTTAAGAGGATACGCGCAAAACGGAGGCACATGCCTTCAGGTGAATATGCTGGATTCGGGCATGTTAAGAGATGCCCAGAAGCACCCCCAGGACTACCGGCATCTGCTGGTGCGGATTACGGGATACAATGCGTATTTCACGTCAGTTGGAAGAGAGTTGCAGAATGAGGTGATTGCGCGGGTTAGTCATCAAAAGTTTTAAATAAAATCTTGAAGGATCAAGCTGAAATTAAGTTTACAGGAAAATAAATGTTAACAGAAAACTTAAATAGAGATCAGGCCACCATCCTTGAGATCGTCCGGATGTCCACCGAAGACGGCCCGGGTATCCGGACAACGGTATTTTTCAAGGGGTGCACGCTAAACTGTTCCTGGTGCCATAACCCGGAAAGCATCTCTATAAAACCTCAGGTCTGCTGGATGGGCAGTCGCTGTATCGGATGCAAAACCTGCCTGGAGGTGTGTAAGGAAAATGCGCTGACGCTCACGGAAGCTGGGATGAAGATTGACCGGAGCCGGTGCACCGGGTGCGGAGACTGTGCGGCGGAATGTCCGGGAACTGCCATGGAACTGATGGGAAAGATCTGGCAGCTGGATGATCTGGTGGATGAAGTAAACAAGGACCGGGCGTATTTTGAAACATCCGACGGCGGCATCACTATATCCGGGGGGGAACCGACCATGCAGGCGGGATTTGCCGGTGCGTTTTTAAAATCGCTCCGGGAAAAGGGCCTGCATACGGCACTGGATACATGCGGACAGTGCAGCCGGGATGCTCTGGACCAGACGCTTGCCTATGCAGCCATGGTGTTGTTTGATATGAAGTTGATAGATCCAAAAGCTCACAAAAAATTTACAGGACATGACAATAAACGGATTTTAGATAACCTGTTATACGTAGCAGATTATATCCGGTCGCACGTGTATCCGAACGCGTTGTGGATTCGGACACCGATGATTCCGGATGCCACGGCGGTGTATGAAAATATTTCCGGGATTGGACAGTTTATCGCAAAGAATTTATCCGACGTGGTTGGCCGCTGGGAGTTGTGTGCGTTTAATAATTTGAGCCGGGACAAATACCTGCGGCTGGATCAAAAATGGGCATTTCATAATACGGAACTGCTTACAAAAGACGACATGGACGTGTTGACGGAAAAGGCAAAATCATCGGGTGTGGACCCAAAGATCGTGTTTCCGACCGGTTCAACCCGTCTTCAAACCGGAGAAATGAAACAGGAGGTCGGCGATGGCGTATAATCTGAAAGAATTTGACGAACAAACGATCGCAGCGTTTGCACCGGCGGGAAAAATCGGTCTGGTGGCTTCTGTAAACCCGGATGGTCTGCCCCATATTACGCTGATCACATCCATTGGCGCGGCTGGGCCGAAACAGGTCATTTTAGGGGAATTCTGCAAAGGAAACAGTAAATCGCATATTCAGAAAAATCCCAAAATCGGGTTTCTGGTCATGTCCATGGATCGAAAGATGTGGCGGGGGCATGCAAAATGGACACATCTGCGTCAGGAAGGTCCAGAATATGAAACATACAACGATCTGCCCATGTTCAGGTATAATGCCTATTTGGGGATCAATACGGTGCATTATCTGGATCTTATTGATGCGCAGGGTCCGGACCGACTGCCGCTGCCCAAGATTATTCTTTCCGCCCTCGTGACAAAAATAGCCAAAGGCGGTGCTGCCACCGGGAATAATGACAGGATTTTGAATGTGTTTGGCGAAGACTTGTTTAACCGGCTTGATGTGTTGAAGTTTATTGCGTATATCCGTGATGACGGGTATCCGGAACTTGTTCCGATCCTGCAGTGCCAGGCCGCAGACAGTCGGCGGCTGGCTTTTTCAACCATGGCTTACGGCGATGAACTGAAAAAAATCGAACCGGGAAAGATGGTGGCAATTTTCGGGCTGACCATGAAAATGGAAGATGTGATGGTTCGGGGGACGTTTAAAGGAACGCGCCGTTTACGGGGGATTCAAACCGGAACCGTTGACATTGACTGGGTATATAATTCCATGCCACCCGCACACGGGCAGATATATCCGCCGGTACCGCTGAAACCGGTCACGGAGTGGAGCGATTTTGGATAAGGAAGTCGCTTTTTGTCAAGGGCAGTATGATGCAGCCGCAAAAAGGCGCAAAAGTCACAAAAACTAAAATTGACATGTAGTAAAATCAAGGGGTTATAAGCAAGAAAAACTTGATCTTAGACTTTTTAAGGGCAATTTCGAATATAGGAATTTAGGCCCCAGTTAAATAGTGCCTTAACGAAATAACTGTTTCATAATCCTAATCATAGTCGTAATCTTACTCAAAACGATTATGATTAAGAGTACGATTAAGAGTATGAATCCAAAAACAACCCCGCCTCTGGCGGGGTCAAATGTGGCAGTTATTTCACCCTAATTTGTGTGCGTTTTTATCCCGCCCTGCGGGACCAAAATCGTGCCTGAACAGGGTTTTCGGTCAGACACTAATTAGACCATCTCCAATGCGCACGCCATTGACACACCCCCGCCCCCGCAGAGTGTGGCCAGGCCTAAGGTTTTGTCTCTCTTTTTCATGGCATAGAGCAGGGTCACCATGATGCGCACTCCCGTCGATCCGACCGGGTGACCCAGGCCGATACCGGAGCCGTTTATATTGGTGATCTCCCGGTTCAGGCCCAATTCCTTTTCACATCCCAAGTATTGGGCCGCAAATGCCTCGTTTAACTCAATCAGTTCAAAATCCTTTAGCTCTATGTCAGGATTTTTTTCGAAAAGATTCCTGACTGCAGGGACAGGGCTCAGGCCCATTACCGATGGATGACAGGCGCCTCGCCCTGTGGCCCGTATTCGCGCAATCGGCTGGATACCCAACTCTTTGGCCTTATCGGCGGACATGATGACCATGGCGCTGGACCCATCGTTGATGCCCGATGAATTTCCTGCCGTAACCTTTCCGATCTTTGGGACAAAGGCCGGGGGCAGCTTTACTAATTGTTCCATGGTAAGCCCTGGACGGAAGTGTTCATCCTTATCGAAAATGATAGACGGCTTCTTCCTCTGCGGCACCTCTATCGGTACGATTTCATCCTTAAATTCTCCATCTAATGTCGCCCTTTCCGCGCTGTTGTGACTGCGCAGCGCAACCTCGTCCATCTCTTCACGGCTGATGTTGTGCAGTTGGGCCACGAACTCGGCGGTATGCCCCATGATGTATGGCTTTCCCTTGAAAAGCTCTAAAGGCATCCCTTCTTTCACAGGGCCTTCTTCGGGATGGGGCAGGAGAAAAGATCCGCAATGGAGCGCATGAATCATGGCATCCACAAAGACCTGGTCCTGCAGCCGGCAGCCCCAGCGGGCGCTCGGAACAGTGTAGGCAATGCCCGACATATGTTCCGTGCCACCGGTCAGGATGATATCGGCCATGCCGGCCTGGATCATGGCCATCCCTGAAATAGTCGCTTCCATAGCTGATGTGCATACGCGGTTGATAGTTACGGCAGTAACGGTATCGGGTATGCCGGCCATAAGGGCTGAAACACGGGCCACATTGAGGGCATCCGCAGGCTCAATACAATTCCCAAAGCGGACATCGTCAATCATCCCGGGTTCAATCCCGGCCCGCTTTATGGCCTCTTTCATGGCAATGCTTCCGATAACGGCCGCGTTCATATCTCTCAGGGTTCCGCCAAAGGCCCCCACGGCGGTTCTGCATCCAGAAACAATGACAACTTCTTTCATAATAACTCCTTCATCTAATAGGTTCAGGGTTCAGAGATTAACAGTTCAGAGGTTCAAATAAGTCTATTCTCCTTCAATTTTCCTATCAGACTCCCTACTGCCTCTTCACCATCTCCTTCCAGGATCTCCCCTTCCCGCTTGAATTTGGGGGAAAAGGTTTTAATGACATGGGTCAAAGAACCCTCGAGTCCAATCTCACTCGTCTGGACGCCGATATCTGCGGCATTCCAGATGGTTATGGGCGCTTTTTCCTCACAGGCGGCAATCAGCCCCCCTACATCCGGATATCGGGGCGTGTTGATTTCACCGATAACTGTAAGGAGCGCCGGGAG
>SDBS01006953.1_pt1 | contig 11006 bp, 6 predicted proteins | sample 2277091 | NCBI WGS metagenome assembly SDBS01 (sample SAMN10404972, study PRJNA504765) | marine sediment metagenome | isolation source: marine sediment core GS10_PC15, 163 cmbsf | place: Arctic Ocean: Southern Knipovich Ridge | collected 2010 | reverse complement strand
CTCGACGCCCGGTATCGCGAGATCGCCGAGGCGAACTTCACGCTCGTTATTGGGCCGATGGCGGGCGATAAGGCAAAGCATGTCAAACTGTGCGGCAAGTACAACCTGGCAGCGATTGTCGACTGTTTCAGGGCCCCGTTCGACAATCTGCCCACGAGCGACGCATGTTGGGGTTACCGGCTGTCCGACGAACCGTCGACGAGCGACTTTCCCATGCTGCGCAAGCAGGCGACTGCGTTGCGCAAGGCTCGGCCCAGCAAGCTGGGTTACATCAACCTCTTTCCGAACTACGCCGATCCCGAGCGGCAACTTGGCTCGCCCACCTACGACGAGTACGTGGCCAAATTTGTCGATGAACTCGATCCGGCCGTGCTGTGCATGGACCACTATCCGTTCTTCAAGCCTGGGAAGGATGGCCGCAACGGTTACTGCGACAACTTGGAGACGATGCGGAAGTACGCCCTGAAGAAGGGCATTCCGTTCTGGAACTGGTTCAATTCTCTGCCGTTCGGGCATCACACCGATCCGACTGAGGCACAATTGCGGTGGCAGATCTATACCGCGCTGGCGTACGGGGCAAAGGGCGTGATCTACTTCAACTATAACACGCCGCCGCCGCTGACCGAGTTTCCTAAAGGGGGTGGTCTGATCGATCATGCCGGCCGGCGGATGCGAAAATGGTATCAGGCGCAGCGAATCAATGCCGCGATCAAAAACCTCGCCCCGACGCTGATGAGACTGACCAGTACGTCCGTGGTGCGAGTCAAACCGGGCGACCATCCGACGACCATTCTCAACGAGACGCCACTTAAGAGTATTGCGCGCGATGCGGTCGACCCACCGCTGGACTATCTTGTTGGCGCGTTCCGCCACGCCGATGGCCGCCGTGCCGTGCTGCTGTGCAACTACCATTTCGCGTACACGGCCTGGCCGACCGTCGAGTTCGACATACCGGTTGCCGACGTGAAAGAAGTCGACCAAGCCACGGGCTGCGAAGTCCCGGTCCGCGACGACAGCCCGAATATGCCGGGTACGCAAATCTCACTCGACGCCGGCGAGGGGCGGCTGTTCTTGCTTCCGGAGAAGAACAATTCACCCAAGTGATGTGTAACCGTACGATTGCCCCAATCAGACTCGCGGGTATAACTTTGTCACTGAGCCATTACAACAGAATATACAATGAGGAGAAAGATGATGCACGACTCGAACCGACGTGATTTTCTGAAAACGTCTTCGACGGCGATCATGCTGGCGTCGGCCGGCTGGGGCCGGAACGTAATGGCCCAACAGCCGCAAGCACAAAGGGCTAAAGTGCTGGTCGGTGGCCATCCCTGGGTCTACGCGGATAAACTTCCCGGCTGCGACATCACACCCATCTTGCCGACGATCTTCGCCGACATGCGTTATGCCGGCTTGGACGGAATCGAACTAATGCACACGGCCTTGCGGCCCGAGGATGCGGTTGCGCGGATTGCCGATCTATCGCAAATGCACCGACTGCCAATCATCGGTACGTCTTTTGGCGGAGAAATGTGGGACCGTGCACAACATAAAGTAATCCTCGAAGACGCCGAGCTGGTTGTCACACGTCTGGCTAGGCTAGGCGGGCGCACCTTGGGCACGTCCGTCGGTTCGACGGGTCGGAAGAAAACACCAGAACAACTCGATGCCCAGGCCGAACTGTTGCGTAGGATCATCGCCCTTTGTGACGCCAACGGCGTCGTGCTCAACCTTCACAATCACACGCATGAAGTCATCAGCAGCCTCTACGACCTGAAAGGCACGCTTGCGCGGATTCCCGAAGTCAAACTCGGTCCCGACCTCAATTGGTTGGTCCGGGCCGGTATTGATCCGGCGGGTTTCATCCGCCAGTACGGCAAACAGATAGTCTTCTTGCACCTTCGTGATCAAAGGGCGGATGGCCGTTGGTCGGAAGCAGTTGGGGAAGGCGTCACGGACTTCACGGCCATCGGCAAGGCGCTACACAAGGTCCAGTTCCAAGGAGACGTTGTGATCGAGCTGGCACACGAAGCAGATTTCAAGCCAACCCGCCCATTGCGGGAGAGCCTGAAGATCAGCCGGGCTTGTGTCCGCCGGCTGATGGGCTACTGACCCGTAATAAAGAGAATCTCGCGAGAGTTCTCTGGTTGCTTTAGGCAGCCAGAATGTTGACAAACAAAGATCACGTGGAGGAATCCCCATGTTTCGCGCAATCTTGATCGCAACCGTCTCGTCGGTTCTGCTCATTCTTGCCATGACTTCGTTGTCCGGTTCGCGCCTGGCGGTGGGCGGTGAGCCTGTAACTGCTCGATCCGAAGAAGCGATCGCTCGGCTTGTGGCAGAGCTGACGACACCGGCTTTCCGTGCGCCCGAGTCCTGGCTCTTGACTGATCGGCTTCACGGTCGGCGCGGCCGCGCACACGTAACGCGGGTCGATCCCGCCAAGTGGTCACTCGCCAAGGATCCGGTTACATGGGAGGATCTGGGTGGTGACTTTCAAGGACATGCTCAGACAGGTATCGACCCCCGCACACTTGATACCTTTTACAAGCACTATGATTTTGGCAGATGCATAAAAGTAGCTGCACCCAATGTAATTTACCCAAACTGGAAAGAGTGGTGTGAGGATGTCGTACAGCGAAAGCTATTAGTCAATAATGTATGGGTCGCCTTTGGATGGGAAGCAATAAAACCTCTTGTTAATCCTGGTCGGCATCAGGACTTCTCCGAAATTATGGGAAGAAACTTCTTCGGGTATGAGGTCGGAGAACAAGATGGCTGTTATGTTGGCTCTTTTGCGTCACGACACAAACCAACTTCCCGAAAGGAAGCCCAGAAGTTCTTCTGGGACTGGACGGAGAAAAATAACAATATTCCAGGCTACCATTATTTGGTTGCGACTAGCTCCCTTCCCTACGTCCACCAATATGGTGCGATGGATGGTTACCGGATGCTGGGGCTTGAAACAGCGCAAGCGTTACCCAGCGACATTATGATGTGGACGTTCCTAAGAGGGGCATCCAAGCAGTATGGACTGCTTCCCTGGAACCTCATATCCATCTTCAACCGCTGGGGATATAAAAGATACGGAGCTACTGGGATTGATAAGCATGGGACCGAGTATGGCCCTGATAAAGGGACATCATTGGATCTCATGAAACGACTTTACTATGTTACCTATATGTATGGTTCAGCCACCAATGGGTTTGAGGGGGCCTATGTCATTAACGAAAAAGATGCTAAAGGCTATCCGAAACTTAGTCCTGTTGGAAAGATAAATGTAGAAGCAGTTAAATGGTGTGAAAAACATAACAAGGATAAAGGCGTTCAATATACCCCGATAGCTTTACTTGTCGACTTTGCAAGCGGCTGGCTGCCTCCGCGGCAACTCTATTGTCCGGAACGCTACCTCGTCTGGGGCAACATGCCTTACGAGAAAGGCGACTACCAGATCGACAACTTCTTCCGTTGGGTATTCCCCCAGTACGAGGACTGCTCGTACTTCAAGGACGAGCGCGGGTTCCTCACCGCCACGCCCTTCGGCGACAAGTTCGACGTGCTTACCTCCAATGTTCAGCAGCGCATCCTCGATCAGTATTCCGTCGTCTGCTTGATCGGCGAGTTGGAGATGACGCCTGAACTGGTCGCAAGACTGAAGCAGTTCGTTGAACGGGGCGGCGAACTCGTTGTCTCGGCGGCCCAGGCAAAAGCGTTGGGCCCGGACCTGTGCGGCGTCGGAGTCTCCGACAAGATGCAGCGAGGCTGCGGCTCGCTGTCACTTACCGACCGGAAGACGTTCCAGGAGAAAGATTACACATACCACGAGATGGCCCCAACTCGCGCGAAGGTGCTTGCCGTGAGCGGGCACAAGCTGCCGCTCCTCACGGTGGCCGAATCAGGCCGCGGACGAGTCATCGTCATCGCATCCGACTACTGGATGACCGTCCGGCTTGAAGTTGAAGATGACCCCCGCGATGGTTCTCTACAGGTCACTCCGCCGGGATACCATGCTTGTCCACCGGTCCATCCGCCGCGATACGAGATTCTCGAGGTGGTTAAGCACGTCTTGGGGCAATACTTCAAGGATCTGGACTTCGTGCGCATTGACGGTCCCGAGATTCAATACATCGTCAACCTGAACGAGAACACCAATCGCCTGCTTTTGACGCTTGTGAACAACTCACAGAACAATTGGGAAGGTGACATCTCTTTGGCTGACAAGGCTGCGCGTCTTGTCCGCGCGAGCGAGTGGATGAAACAAAGAGATTTGCCTCTGACGCTTCCTGTGAAGCTCTCGGTTCCAAAGGGAGACTTTAAAGTTGTCGAAATGGTGGCCGATCGTGCCCTCTTTACAGTAAAATGGTTATCCCCTTAACTCCAGTGACCCCAACATGTAGTGTCTTGGGGCATGGAGGAGTATCCAAGGAATCTGATGGAATTCGACACGATGTTTGCCTCGGAGGAGGCCTGTCGTGGGTATTTGTCCCGGTTGCGCTGGCGAAGCGGTCGGGGAACTCCGGCCGACAATCACAGCAGTTCCTTGACAATACGGTGTTGAGTTGAAGCTCTTGGCGCGACAAGCGCGATCCGGGATAATCTCTCAGAATGTTTCTGAGGCCGGTGAACAGGTAGTGCGCCTATGAAACAGGCAAGGAGGGATTTATGGCTATGGCTACAATCATTGGGGTTTTGGCCGTTATGTTGTCGCCGGTGGTACAGGCGACCCACGAGACTGCGCAGTATGTGCAGGACGGCAATAACTTGAAACCGATGGGGTCGGCGACACATGGTCGCGCCCGCGATTGGTACGACCTAACGTTGTGGTATGAAAGTCCAGCAACGGACTGGATGACGGAAATGTTGCCTATCGGCAACGGCCGGCTCGGCGCTATGATTGACGGCGGAATTGCTCGCGACCGCATCCAGTTCAATGAGGACAGCCTCTGGAGTGGCGACGAAAATGTCTCGGGTATCGATGAAACAATGGGACAATACGAGGCCTTTGGCAATCTTTATGTTTCTCTACCGTCGCATGAAAAGGCCGAAAACTACCGACGGGAACTCGATCTGGGGGAGGCTGTGGCGAGGACTTGCTACCAAAGTGGCGGAATTCACTTCCAGCGCGAGTATTTCAGCAGCCATCCCGACCAAGTCCTCGTCGTAAGACTCAGTGCCGATAAACCGGCCGCATACACTGGCTCCATTGAATTAGCCGGCATGCATGGAGAGAAAACTGTTGCGAAAGCACATCGCTTGATCGCATCAGGTTCCCTGCCGAATGGAATGCAGTTCGAGTCGCAGGTGTTAGTGCTCTCTGAAGGCGGCTCGCTGCAGACCACAGGCGACAAGGTGGCGTTCAAAGACTGTAATAGCTTGACCCTGTTGATCGCGGCCGGCACCGACTATCTCATGGATTCTGAAAAGAACTGGCGCGGCGATCCGCCCCACGACCGCTTGGTGCGGCAGTTGCAGGCTGCCTCCGCCAAGCCGTACGGGACACTCAAATCGGCACATACGAAGGACTATAAATCACTGTTTGATCGGGTAAAACTCGATTTGGGGCCGGCATCAGCTTCGCAGCAGGCACTGCCGACGAATCGGCGGCGGTTAGCCTATCGCACCGGGCAGAACGATCCCGGCTTAGAGACGCTTTTTTTCCAATTCGGACGCTATTTGCTGATTTCCTCCTCGCGGCCCAGAGGCCTGCCGGCCAATTTACAGGGGCTTTGGAACGACAAGAACAGCCCGCCCTGGCACAGCGATTATCATTCAAACATCAATGTGCAGATGAACTATTGGCCAGCAGAAGCGGCCAATTTACCGGAGTGCCACGAACCTTTTTTGGATCTGATCCGCAGCCAACTCAAACCATGGCGGGAGGCGTCGTCCAACGTCTACTTGTGGAACGGCAGTTATTTCTATCTTCCGAAGATACAGGACTCGCCCTGGGGAGAGACTTACGCGAAGACCTACCAGCAGCATTGGAACACTGGCCCCAAGCGAGTGCGAGGCTGGACGGTGCGCACCTCACACAATATTTCTGGCGGACAAGGCTGGAAGTGGAATAAACCGGGCAGCGCCTGGTACTGTCAGCACCTCTGGGAACACTATGCATTCTCCCAAGACAAGGTTTATCTGAAGGATTTTGCCTATCCCATCATCAAAGAAGTCTGTGAGTTTTGGGAAGACTGTCTTAAGACCCTGCCGGACGGCAGCCTCGTTGTACCAAACGGATGGTCGCCCGAGCACGGTCCGACGGAGGATGGTGTAACGTACGATCAGGAGATTATCTGGGATCTGTTTACGAACTACATCGAAGCCGCCGACGCCTTGGGTATCGACAAACCTTTCCGCGACAAGGTTGCCGCCATGCGCGAAAAGCTGGTGAAGCCCCGAGTCGGCCGGTGGGGACAGCTCCAAGAATGGATGGTTGACCGCGATGACCCTAAGGGCCACCATCGCCACGTATCCCATATGTTCGGAGTCTATCCGGGCCGGCAGATTTCACCGCTGACGACGCCAGAGCTGGCCACAGCCGCCAGAAAATCGCTCGACGCTCGCGGCGAGACCGGTGAAGGTTATGCTTGGTCGGCGGCCTGGAAGATCAATCTCTGGGCAAGGCTTTTCGATGCCGAAAGGGCATACCGAATGGTTCGCACCGAGATTAGTGATTTGCTCTACGACAACATGATTTCTGCAGGCCCTTTTCAACTTGACGGTGGCTTCGGTGGACCGGCCGGCATGTGCGAAATGCTGCTTCAGAGCCACACGGGACAATTGCACCTCCTTCCGGCTCTGCCTAAAACGTGGCCGTCCGGCAGCGTCACAGGCCTCCGAGCACGGGGCGGATTCCAGGTCGACATACAATGGGAAGGGGGCGACTTAGTGTCGACTACAATTCGTGGCATCCCTAACGCGTCGTGCCAGGTGCGGTACAGGGAGAAAGTTGTAGGCGTGAATCTTGCGACGAAGGGATCGGTTACGCTTGATGAAAGTTTGACCTCACACTAATCGTAAGGATGGCACAATGGCAATGCACAAGTGTACTACGTCGCTGCTTCGAAATTGGCCGTTCCGCTGTCTGGCTTCGCTAATCGTACTCGCCCATGGCTCAGAGCCTGGTTAACTGACCACACGGGCTTGCACTGGTTGGACATCAGGGTATAATCTGTTTCTGCAGGAAAGGAATATCTCATGAGCATAAGCATTTCAGTTATTTTCGCCAATGCCGACGGTTTGCAAGCGGCAGATTTTGTTGTTGTAATTGTCTATATTCTGATCGTGACCGGTATCGGTCTTTATTTTTCCCGGCAGCAACATGACAGTGAGGATTATTTTGTCGGCGGGCGTACAATCCCCTGGTTCGCCGCGGGGATCAGCCTGATTGTCAGTTTGCTCTCCACCTTGACATACCTGGGCGCAACTGGCGAGGTCATCAAAAACGGCCTGGCATACAATTTAGCTTACTGGGTGATGCTACCGGCTTTCGCGGTAATCATATTTGCCTGGCTACCCTTTTTCATGCGATTGCGACTGACCAGCGTCTATGAATACCTGGAGCTACGTTTTGGGCTGGTGGCACGCTGGATGGGAGTAGCATTGTTTGTTTTTATATTGCGTCTCGGATGGATCGCGGTGATAGTCTTTACACTATCGCAGGCAGTAGCTCATATAACTTACGCCAGCGCCACATCTTTTTTGGACCTGGATGTCTCCATGGATCAATGGATCGTTATCTTAACCATAGCTGTGGTGCTCATAGCGACCCTTTATACCATGCTCGGCGGAATCAAAGCGGTTATCTATATCGATGTATTACAGTATTTCGTCCTCCTCGCCGGAGCCATCGCAGTCGTGGTCGTCGTAATAAACAATAGCGAAAGCGGGCCGGGGCAATGGTGGCATACCATGACCACGATCAAGCGGACACCGCTGGTGGTGTCCAGTTGGGACTTAAGTACCAGAACAACTCTCATGGCTGTCAGCTCCTATATTCTATTCTGGTATGTCTGTACTTACGCCAGTGACCAGGTGGCCATGCAGCGCTATTTTAGCACTCCTTCGCTGAAATCGGCCATTTCCAGCAGCGTAGTCAATTTCATAGGTCAAATATTCCTGATGACCATCCTGGCTCTATGCGGCATGGCGCTGCTGCACTACTACACGGTTTCTCCCCAGGAAATAATCCCCGGCGTTAAAGATCCTCAGCTGGCGGCCGACCAAGTATTTCCCCATTTCATTCAATATGGTCTGCCGGCCGGGCTTTCGGGCTTGGTGCTGGCAGCGTTATTTGCTGTAGCTCTTTCCAGTATAGATTCAGGTGTCAGTTCGATTTGTACCGTGCTAACGGTTGATGTGTTTCGCCGTCTGAGGCCGGGTCTTTCAGCCAAAACTGAACTACTGCTGGCACGGATATTGACAGTTGCTCTGGGAGTGATTGTTGCCGGACTGTCTATACTGGCGATGGGCTTGCCCAAAGACTGGAACATCATCGACACGTGCTTGCGGACCTTTGATTGCGCCCTGGGGCCACTGGCAGGTATGTTTATCGTCGGTATGCTTCTGCCGCACGTGAGCCAAAAAGTAATAGTTATTACAACATTGTGTGGATTGGTTCTGGCCTTTACGATTGCCTGGTGGGTCGAGTTGGGCTGGGCACTGGGACTTATCGAAGGCGAAAGTCTTGACGCCGTGGTCGCTACGGTTCGCAGGCCGAGTTCGTTTTTCGCACTTCCGGCGTCTACTATTTTTACCTTCCTACTGGCCGCTATTTTAGGTGGGTTTATGAAATCGCCTGATTATGAAAAAGTAGCTCCTCATACTTGGAAAGGCGTGGTGTTTGGAAATGGCAAATCAAAGAAGAATACCATTGAACTAGAAGAATAATCATGGAAACGGCGAGGGAGCAGGTGATGAAGGCGGCAACCACTCGCGTGCCCCAGGGTAATCATGCTCAGGTGGTCAGGCGGCGAGCTGCTTTCGGGCGTTTGTGCATACCCAAATCGTGTTTCCCGCCCCCCTGAAATTCTCGATCACGGCTCCTTCCGTTCATAATGTCGCCGTAGTTCTGCAACACCTTGCGGATCTGTTCTTGCCCGTCATCCGAGATTGGAAAATGCGGCGAGGAAATGTGACTACTACAGATGCCCATACAGTGAAGTGTTGCCTTGATCGCCGCGTAGGCCGACTGCCCGGGGGCATAGACGGCATCGCAGAATTCCGCCAGTCGCCTTTGCATGTCGCGCACCTCGTCCCATTGGCCTTCCGAAGCCCGGCGATAGATCGACGTGCAATACGCCGGGCAGAAGTTGCCTGGACCGCCCAACGTGAAATAGCGAACTCCCAGCAGCAGGGCGGCCGAATATTGGTATTCGTCGCCACTAAAGACTACGAACCGATCCGGTTCATGGAGCTCATAGAAGTAACGCTGCAATTCCAGATACGGCACGTAGGCCTTGATCCCAACAATGCCGGGTGTCTGTCGCAATTGCTGGAGTGTATCGAATGACAGACGCTTGCCGAGTTCGTCGTTTTGGTAGATAACCAGGGGCATGCCGCTCCGCGCGGCAATATCTCTGAAATAATCGACCAGCAGGTGTTCGGGGACCTCGTAGCTGTACGGGGGCGTCGAGAGTACCAGATCGGCCCCGGCTTGGCGCGCGGCGTCTGCCAGGGGCAGAGAACGTTCGAGGCTCTGCTCGCTCACTCCGATCATCACCGGTACGCGTCCCCGGGCGATGCGGCAGGTCTCGCGCATCACGTCCGCTCGGGTTTCGTCGCTCAGCAGCGGTCCTTCGCCCGCCCAGCCAAGGGCGAAGAGGCAAGTGGCGTCCCCATCGAGCACCAACTCGATCAAGCGTTCCAGACCGGCTACGTCGAGCGTGCCATCATCGCAGAGCGGCGTCGAAAGAGCGACTGTAAGCCCTTCCATCCTCTGCAGCAGAATTGCCGGGTCGTCCATCGCAGGCTTTCTTGTCATAACAAACCTTTCCGAATCAATGACTTCATCTTCTATCCGTAAGACGCCACCGCTACGGCCTCTGCGGCAGGCCCGTCAGCTTCATGGTTCCGGTGCCGGTAGGCCCTCATCAGCGATTTGATACACCAGTGGTTGTGCCGGGCGACCAGCGACACCACGATTTCCGGTTCGCCTTCCATCAAGGACCCAACAATTTCGATGTGTTCTTGAAGGGCCCTTCGCTGGTGTTTTACCCGGCTGCCGAACACGTCGCGGATGATGTCGATCAGCCTCTGGTAGCGATCGTTTTCCTCGACAAGCCGCCGGCAATCACAACCCGTTGCGATGACGTCCTCGAGGCGGCGGTCCAATTCTGTCTCCCTTGCCGACCAGGAGTCGGAATCGGGCTCGGCTTGAAGTGCTAGCATATCGTCGTGAAGTTGCTCGATGCTATGCAGGTCGATTTGCCGGCGGGCCGACCGGTACATCGCCTGGTTCAGAACGTTCCAGACCTGGTAGATCCCGCTGATCTCCTTGACGCCGAACGACTTGACCTTGGCCCCGCAATTGTGACGGAAGGTCAGCAGACCAAGCGATTCGAGCGCCAACATGGCCTCGCGAACGGGGGTGGCGCTAATACCCAACCCATTGGCGATTTGGTTGAGGGCCAGGCGACTGCCGGGCCTAAGGTCGCCGCAGAGAATCCTCCTGAACAACCAATCGGCAACTTGCCGCCGAAGGGGGACCAGTTTGTCGAATTCGATCGTGGAAATGGGGCCGTGTATGTCTAGCATGGAAGTGATTATATACTATGTTTCACAAATGATGCAAGCCCCCTCCCGGGAAAAAGCGGGGCTTCGCCAGAATTTGTGGGTGAATTGAGAGCGGTTTAGAGGGATTGCCTGTGTCCTGCGACCGCTGCACACCCCCATAAGTAGTCGTCCAAAAATAACTCCCACTTTTCGTCAGCCGCCCCATACCACTGCTACGAAAGGATTTGCGTCAAAACACGAAGTTATTATTGGACGGCCTCTAAGTCGTGCCCAGA
>SDBS01006951.1_pt1 | contig 11007 bp, 8 predicted proteins | sample 2277091 | NCBI WGS metagenome assembly SDBS01 (sample SAMN10404972, study PRJNA504765) | marine sediment metagenome | isolation source: marine sediment core GS10_PC15, 163 cmbsf | place: Arctic Ocean: Southern Knipovich Ridge | collected 2010 | reverse complement strand
GACCCGAAGCGCACTGTATGCGTCGGGGATTTTCTCTATGATATTGTTGCAGCCGCTCGCGCCGAAGCCGTCAGCGTCCTGCTGGCCCCGAACGAGGTGCCCGCATTCGCCGACGCCGCCGATTACGTCATTACGCACCTGGGCGACCTGCCCGGCATTCTGGGAATCTAAATGGCCTGCCTGCCGCTTGCGAACATACTGCATCATAAGCTGCGCAGCGTACTATGTGCGTTGGGGATCGGCATCGGCATATGCATGCTGATTACGCTCAGCGGCCTGGCGCGGGGCACGCTTTACGAGGTGGCCGACCGGTGGGAGTCGGTGGACGCCGACCTTATCGTTTTTCCGCGCGGCTGGGGCGACAGCGCCGCAACCAGGTCCGGCGTCGGACTGTCGGACGGCTATGCGGGCGACATCCTGAAGGAACACCCGGATATGGTCCAGCGCGTCGTGCCCGTATTCACGTGGCTCATGCAGTTGGGCGGGCAGGACCAGATGGTGGCGGGCGTGGACCCGGCGAATTTCCATACCCTTACCGGCGGCAAAATGCCCGACCCGCCAGGCGGGTTGTTCGACCCGGAGGGCAAGTTCGCGGCCTGGATCGAGGAGCAGCTTCGCACCGGCGCGGCCGGGGGCGATGCGTTCGATCCCACCGAAGAGGACCTTTCAGACCCCGAGCACAACGGCCTCGAGATCGTCATCGACCGGCGCCTGGCCAAGTCGGAGGGATACAAGCTGGGCACCAGGGTTTTCGCGGCGAACCATCACTGGACGGTGGTGGGGATTGTTCCCGCCGGCGTGATGACGCGGGTGTTTATGCCTCGGCGGACGGCCCAGTTCCTCTTCGGCAGCGCGGACATCCGCAAGAGCACGCTGATGTTCGTTAAGCTGCGAGCGGGCGTGGACGTCGGCCCGGCAAGCAAGGCAATCCGCGGCACGACCGACCAGGACGTGGTGCCGCTGAGCAGTTACCGGGGCATGCTGATCGCCAAGTGGGGCATCATGCTACGCTACGTGGACATAGTGAACGGCATCGCGCTGGTGATCGCGTTTCTGTTCACCACGATCATCCTCTACACCATGGTGCTCCAGCAGTCGCGCGAGATCGCCATCCTCAAGTCATGCGGCGCATCGGGCGCCTTCATCCTCAGACAGGTGATGGGCGAGTCGATGCTGCTGACGATGGGCGGGCTGATCGCGGGGATCGCCATGAGCTTCCTGGCCGCATGGCTCATCGAGCTATTCATGCCGCTCTATACAGTGACTATCACCTGGCAGTGGATCGCGATTGCGGCAGCCGCGGCGGTGGCCGGAGCGTCCGTCAGCGCCCTGTACCCGGCCCGGCGGGCGGCCAAAGTGGACATGGTGGAGGCACTGATGTTCGAATAGCCGCGCCGGCAAAGACCAATGGCCGACAACGATAACATCCTGGTGGCACGGGGCCTGCACAAGTCCCTCGGTAAGGGCCCGGCTGCCACGCACGTGCTGCGCGGGCTGGATATCTCGGTCCCCAGGGGCCGGTTCCTCGCGGTCATGGGACCCAGCGGGTGCGGCAAGAGCACGCTGCTGCACGTGCTCGGCCTGGTTACGCCGCCGGAGGCAGGCACGACGATACTGGACGGGCACGTTACCGGGCAAAGCGCCTCGGTGCGCGCCGCCCTGCGGCGAACCCACATAGGCTTCGTCTTCCAGCGATTCAACCTGCTTGGTGTTCTCAGTGCCGCCGACAACGTGGCCATCTCGCTTCGCATTCGCGGCGTCAAAGCCGACGCCCGGGTCGCCCAACTGTTCGAGACGCTGGGCGTGGCGCACCTGGTAAACCGCAAGCCCTCGCAGATGTCGATCGGCGAGCAGCAGCGAGTAGCCGTCGTCCGTGCGCTGGCCCACCGCCCAAGCCTCCTGCTGGTGGATGAGCCCACGGGCAATCTCGACTCCGACAACTCCGCCGCCCTGCTGGAGCTTTTCCGCACTATCAACCGAGAAGACCATCAGACGATACTCATGATAACCCACTCGGCCGAGGCTGCCGCCTATGCCGACCGCATCCTCCAGATGAAAGATGGCAGAATCATCGACGACAGTTGAATCCCCGCCCCCGATCCAGCAGGGCCCCGACAATGTTCCGGTCGGGCGGTGGTTTGCGTTCTACGCCCTGTGCCTGGTCGGCGCCGCCGCGGCGCTGGCCGTGCTGATCTCCCGGCAGGAATGGTCGTGGCCTGCGTGGCGAGATGACTTCTGGGGCCAGTTGGCGGCAACCACCCCCGCCATCAAGCTCATAATCTTCGGCGTGTATATCTCGCTGTGCTGCACGTTTCTGCCGATGCCCACAAGCGCGATGGTTGCGGCGGTGGCCATGCAGGATACCGCGGTATGCTCCGGTGCAGCCGGCACGACAGTACTGGTCGCTGCCGTGGGCGGCCTCGCATCAGCCATTGCCAATCTCAACGACTACCATCTGTTCACATTGCTGCTTCGTCACCGCAAGGTTGCCAAGGTCCGCAATACCCGCCTCTACAGCGTCTCGGCCGGGTGGTTCGCCAAATCGCCCTTTGCGATTCTGGTCATCTTCAATATCATCCCCATCCCCGTGGACGTGATACGTATGCTGGCAACGACTTATCGATATCCCCGCGGCCGCTTTGCACTCGCCAATTTCATCGGCAGATTCATCCGCTACGCCGTGATAGCCTACGTGACCTACCGGATGGGAAAGCAGGGATGGATCGCGCCGGTGAGCCTGCTGGCGCTGGCCGCCGTGCTGGTGGTTGCAAAGATTATCTCTTCCGGCCGACGGAAATCTCGCGCCCGGCGATCCGGGCATCTCTCACCGCAAGCCGACTAACAGGAGTAAGCAGATATGAGCCGACTGACCTTGATACTCACTCTCGTGGCAACCGGGCTGTCGGGCGCATGCGGGGGCGGTCCTCCGCTGCCGGCGGCCACCACCAAACCCGCTACCGCCCCCGGCGGCCTAAGCCCCCGGATCTTCCAGCTGCTGCAGAAACAGGAAAAGGCCGGCCGAAAGTACCCCGCCATCCGCACCGACATCAGCTACGAGGTGGTCAACCCCAAGCTCGGCGACAGCGAGACCCGCGAGGGCTGGATCACCTTTCATCGCGGCAACGAGAAGCAGCCGGCCAGGTTCCGCGTGCACTTCGACACACTCTGCCAGGACGGAGGCAGGACCGTGAAGGACCAACTGGACTACGCTTTCGACGGACGCTGGCTTACCGTGCTCAAGCACCGCGTCAAGCAGATGGTTCGCTACGAGATAGTCGCCAAGGACGAGAAGGTTCAGCCGCTGAAGCTGGGCAAGGGGCCATTCCCGCTGCCGTTCGGGCAGGAGGTCGACGACGTCATCAAGTTCTTTCTGCCGACCACCCGCGCGCTGCGCAAGGGTGAGCCGAAGGACACCGACTACCTGAAGCTCGTTCCCCACGCGCGGTATCGCGACAGGATGGCCTTTACCCGACTGGAGATGTGGATCAGCCGCAAACAGGGCCTGCCGGTAAAGACCATTTCCCTCGATCACAGCAAGAACATAACAACGGTTATCTTCAAGAACATCGAGACGCCCAAGAGCTTTCCGGACAAGATGTTCCTCCTGCCTCGCAAGGCCGGCTGGACCTACAGGGAAAAACCCCTGGACCCCATGAAAAGCGACTAAGCAGAAATAGCAGGTCCCCCAGGGATCCCTTGCGGGAGATAAACACGGACTCGCCCCCAGGGGGTGGACACGGATGTTTTATTATTCATAAAATCCGATTCATCTGCCCGTCGAGAGCCTCCCCAAGCCCCATGGGCCCCGAGGGGGGGACAAGTCTGGGTCGAACGACGTTTACCCCCTGGGGGCGGGTCTGTGTTCATCTCTGCTATCTCTGAGTCTCTGCGTCGAAACCTCCAACGCTCCGGTGGTATTAGGTGTCGATAGAAGCAGATAACTTTCCTTAACTCGCTTAGCACGCCCCCGGGCCGCAATTGACGCACGCCCGCCCGTGCGGTTTAATGCCTAACATGAGCAACCAGGACAAGGCCAAGAAACTGAGACTGGGCGTACTGCTCAGCGGCGGCGGGCGGACACTGGTGAATATCGACCAGTGCGTTGCGGCCGGCGGGCTGGCGGCCGAGGTAGCCGTGGTCATCGCCTCGCGAGAGTGCAAAGGCCTTCAGCGAAGCAAGGATGCCGGACACGACGTCCACCTCGTGCCGTACAAGCAGATGCCGGACACGGAAACCTATTCGGGCGAGATCTGCGGGATCCTCGACGCCGCCCAGGTCGACCTGGTCATCCAGGCCGGCTTCCTGTCGCTCTGGCATATCCCCGAACAATACGCCGGGCGCGTGATGAACATTCATCCGGCCCTGCTGCCCAGCTTCGGCGGGCACGGGATGTACGGCCATCACGTTCACGAGGCGGTGCTGGCCGCCGGCTGCAAGGTCTCCGGCTGCACCGTACATTTCGTTACCAACGAATACGACCGCGGGCCGATCATCGTGCAGAAGACCGTGCCGGTATGCGAAGGCGACGACGCGGACAGCCTTGCCGCCCGCGTGTTCGAACAGGAATGCATCGCCTACCCCGAGGCGATCCGCCTGTTCGCCGAGGGCAGGCTCCGCATCGACGGGGATATTGTCCGGGTGGGCTGAGTGAGCCGAGTGTGCCGTCGAGATTGATTCTGTGGGTGGCACGGCTGGCTTGTCCAGCCGTGTTCCCGCTGAAGCAGTCGGGGCAACACAGCCCCCAGGGGGCTGTGCCACCCATACTTTCGACCTTGGCAGTGCACTAGGCGGTTGCCCCGCGTGGGTCGTTCAGGGGTTAGAGGTTAGAGGTTAGGGGTTAGATCGGCATTGACAATCGCCAATCGTCAACTTGTCGCGGCGTCTTGTCTCGGCGAAGCCTTGGCGAAGCCGGAAGTCCGAAGGACGAAGTCGGATCGCTGTCTGAGATTGGCTCCTCGCCCCCCCTTGACACCGGCAGCGCCAGACCCACCAGAACAACATCAACACTCTTCATGTCTGTATCCCCGATCGTTGATATAACAACAGGCGGTATACTCTTCCGGCCTAGAGCTTGTAGTATTCTTCCCACCCCTTGCGCGGCGGGTGGCCCTTGATCAGCTCATTGGCGCGCTTGTTGTTGGTGATCTGCCTCGTCTTGGCGTCAAACTTGAGCGTGCCGCCGAGCCGCTGCGCAATGCAGCCGAGCATGAACACCTGCGTGAGGGGCCCCGAGACGGCGAACTTCGAGTTGCACTCTTCCTTGCCCATCGCAGCCAGCAGGAAGTTCTTCATGTGACTCCAGTTGGTGTCGCCCTTCGGGGTTTTTGGATAGACGCCACTCATTTCCTTCATCTTCGTCTCGGGAATGATGCGCAGGGCGCTGCTGTGCGTGCCGCCCATGAACGTCAGGTCGTCGCTGTACATGACCTTGCCGCAGGCCGGCACGTTGCGACCCTTGGCCAGTTCCTTGGGACGAGGCGGCCTGTTCTTCACACCGTCGTACCAGTTGATCGACATCGCCGGCATCCCTTTGCCGCGCTCGGCGAACTCGAAGGCGATGGTCGTGGCCATGGGATAGATGAAGTCGTTCTGCCCCTCGAGCTTGTCTGCCCTGATCTCGTAAGGGAGTCCCAGCTTGAGGAATCGATGGATGGAGTCCAACGTGTGAGGGCCCCAGTCGCCGAATGCTCCGTTGCCGTAGTCGTACCACCCGCGCCAGTTGCCGTTGTCGAACTTGCGGCTGTAGGCGTGCTTGGGCGCCGTGCCGGCCCACACATCCCAATTCATACCGGCGGGCATCTTCTCCCCCGGCGGGAAACTTTGCACGTTGCCCCACGGATGCCAGCGACGCCCCTTGTTCATGCTGGCGTCGACGCGGCGGACGTTCTTAATGATCCCGGCTTCGACCCAGGCCTTGAACTGCATGCGCTGGCCGCCCGAGTGGCCCTGGTTGCCCATCTGGCAGACGGCCTTGTACTTCTTCTCAGCCGCGATGAGCAGGTCGCATTCCTCGAACGTGTGCGCCAGCGGTTTTTCGACGTAGACGGCCACGCCTTCGGCCATGGCCCGCATGCTGATGGGGAAGTGGGCGTGATCCGGAACGCCGGCCGTGCAGGCGTCGATCTTGTCGCCCATCTCGTCGAACATTTTGCGAAAGTCCTTGTACACCTTCGCCTTCGGGTGCTGGGCTTTGAACTTGTTGGCGCGCGACGGTTCCACATCGCAGAGGGCGACCAGGTTCACCATGCCGGAGCCAAGGGCCCCCTTGCCGATCCCGCCGCCCTGATGCGAACATCCGATGATGGCAAAGTTGAGCTTGTCTTTCGCCTCTTGGCCGTACGAGGGAAGGATGTTGAACGCGCTGACCGCGGACGCGGCAGCGGATGCTTTCAGAAACGATCGTCTGCTAATACTGCTCATGGGATGCTCCTTGCTGGTTGGGCCGGCGCGTCAATGCGCCCGCGGTTAAGACGCGTCCGGTTTGGGTTGTCGGTCCCCTGTCCTGCCTGATTGGTGCCAGTCATGCATAAATGGTACACGGTGGCAGCAAGAGCGCACAAGGGACAAGTTGCCGAAGCAAGGCTATTGTGCTATGGTGCCGGCAGTTGGAGAAACGCTATATGGCCAAGGCCGACCTGCTCCCCGCCGTCAACGCCCTCTGGCAGAAGAATAGGCCGGCGTACCTGATGGGGGCGCTGTTTCTGCTGCTGCTGGTATTCCCCGCTGCCGAGGGCCGGTCTTTCCGCGGCGTGGTCCTCAGCGGGTTGTTCTCGCTGGTTCTGTTGTCCGCAGCGCTATCGGTCAGCCATAGTCGCCGCATGCTCGTCGCCGTGCTGTGCGTGGGCGTGCCGGGGCTGGCGCTGAGCTGGCTGGGTCGGCTGGTCGACGTGGGTGACGTGCGTCGGGTGGTTACGCTGCTGAGCTCCTTGTTGCTGGTGGCGTGCTGGCTGTCGGTCACCGTGATGATGATGGCCGACATCCTGGCCACCAGCCGGGTGACGCCCAACACGCTCTGCCGGGCGGTCTCGGCGTACCTGCTGCTGGGTGTCGCGTGGGCTGGGATCTACCAGATCCTCGCCAGGCTCGACCCGGACGCGATCCGGCCGTTGGGACCGGAAACCAATTGGGGCGAGTTCGTGTACTTCAGCTTCACCAGCCTGACCACGCTGGGCTACGGCGACATCACCCCGGTCTCTGCCTTCGCCAAATCGCTGGTGATCGTGGAGTCGGTGGTCGGGCCAATGTATCTGGCCATTCTGGTCGCCCGGCTGGTGGGACTGTACCTGCGTTCGAAACCTGACGACAGCCCAAAGGAGACATAACAATGCGTGGACCCAAATCTCTGCGGCTTGGCGCGGTGTCGGGGGGCCTGATCTGCCTGGCGGCGATGCTGCCGGGCTGCGAGAAGCCGGTGGAACGGACCGAGAAGATCCGCCCCGCCAAGACGATGGTCGTGCGCGCAGCGGATACCGCCCAAACGCGCTCCTACCCCGCGCTGATCGAGCCCGTCCAGCAGGTGGACCTGTCGTTCGACGTGGCGGGCCCGCTGGCCAAGCTCGCGGTGCAGGAACGCGACGCAGTCAGCGCCGGCGACCTGATCGGCCAGATTCGCCTGCGCGACTTCGACATCGCCGTCCGCCGTGCCCAGAGCAACCTGCAGCAGTCCCGCGCCGAACTGGCGAAGATGAAGGCCGGCGCCCGCCCGGAGGACATCCTCCGCCTGGAAGCCGCCCTGCGGTCCGCCAAGGTCAGCCTGGACACCAAGGAGAAGAACCTCGGCCGCATCAAGACGGCCTTCTCCAAGCAAGTGGCCAGCCAGCAGGAGCTCGACACCGCGCAGGAAGCCCGCGACACCGCCAAGGAGTCCGTGCGGCAGGCGACCGAGGAGCTGAATATCGGCAAGGCCGGCGCCCGCACCGAGGATATCGCCGCCCAGGAAGCCCAGATCGAGGGCCTCCAGGCGGAACTCGCCCGCGCCGATGCCGACAAGGCCGACGCGACGCTCAAGGCGCCCTTCACCGGTGTGATCACCCGCAAGCTCGTGGACCAGTTCCAGAGCGTCCAGGCCAAGCAGCCCATCGTCCGCCTCGTAGCCGAGGAAGTCGAGGCCCGCGTCGACGTGCCCGAGCAGGATGTGCTCAAACGCAGGCAAAGCAAGGCCAAGCTCAAGGTCCTCATTCGCAGCCGCGAGGGCAAGGGCCTGGTCTACCCGGCCGAGTTCAAGAAGTGGAGCCCCGAGGCCGACCCCGAAACCGGCACCTTCGCCGTGTTCCTGTCGGTCACGATCCCCGAGCAGGACAAGAAGAACGTGCGGCTGCTCTCCGGCATGTCCGCGACGGTCGAGGCGACCTTCGCACCCGAGACCAGACCCACGACGCCTGCGGCGTCCATCGCCTGTCGCGTGCCGCTGTCGGCGGTGTTCTCGCCCAAGGAGGGCCTGTCCTGCGTGTGGGTGGTGCAACCGGAGGCGCTGACGCTGAGTCGGCGCACGGTGCTCCTCGGCGAGCAAGTGGACGGCGCGGTCTGGGTGGTCGACGGCCTCAAGGACGGTGAGGAAATTCTCACCGCGGGCGTGCACTTCGTTCGCGACGGGCAAACCATACGCCGAACGGGCGCCGACAAGGAGGCCAAGTCGTGAACGTCGCCGAGTTCTCCATCAAACGCAGCGTCATCACCGTAGTGCTGACAATCGCGGTGACGGTCGGCGGGATCCTGGCCTACCGCGACATGGCCCGGCTGGAAGACCCCGAGTTCACCATCAAGGAGGCTCTGGTAATCACGGAGTACCCGGGCGCGACCCCGAAAGAAGTCGAGGAGGAGGTCACCGATCGCATCGAGCAGGCAATCCAGGAACTCAGCCAACTCAAGAAGGTCTACAGCCAGTCCGAACGCGGCCGATCCACCGTCACCGTCGAGATTCAGGACAAGTACGACAAATCGACGCTGCCGCAGGTCTGGGACGAGATGCGGCGGAAGGTGCAGCAGGCGCAGGACAATCTCCCGCCGGGGGTGAACCCCTCTGTGGTGATCGACGACTACGGCGACGTGTACGGCATCTACCTGGCCGTCACCGGCGACGGCTTCAGCTACGAGGAGATTCGCACGCACGCGGAGTACCTCCAGAAAGAACTGCTGCGTTGCACGGACGTCGCGAAGGTCAAGCTCTCCGGTCTGCAACCGGAGGTCGTCTACGTGGAGCTGCCGCAGCGCAAGCTCAAGCAGTTGGGCATCGCTCCGAAGACCATCTATGACCTGCTCAGCGGGAAGAATCTGGTCACCAGTTCCGGCCGGGTCGAGAACGCCACCGAGTACCTCTACCTCCAGCCGACCGGTGAGCTCCAAAGTGTGGCCGAAATCGGCGCGCTGCTGATTAGTGAGGGTGCGGGCAACCCGATCTACCTGCGCGACGTCGCGAACATCCGGCGCGGCTACGTGGACCCGCCGGTCTCGGCGTTGCGTTACAACGGCCGGCCGGCAATCGGCATCGGCGTCTCTACCGTCAGCGGCGGCAACGTCGTGCGGACGGGCCAATCCGTCGACAAACGCCTTGAGCGGATTGCCGCCGATACGCCCGTCGGCCTGGAAGTGCACCGCATCTCCTACCAGGCCGACAGCGTCACGCAGGCGGTTAACAGCTTCGTGGTGAACCTCGTCGAGGCTATCGCGATCGTCATCATCGTGCTGCTGGTCGCGATGGGCCTGCGGTCGGGGCTGATCATCGGCTTGGTGCTGGCGCTGACCATCGCGGGCACGATGATCTTCATGCAGATGATGGGCGTGGCGTTCGAGCGGATCTCGCTGGGCGCGCTGATCATCGCACTGGGCATGCTCGTGGACAACGCGATCGTCGTCACCGACGGCATGCTGGTCCGCATCCGCAAGGGCGAGGATCGGCTGGAATCCGCCAAGGCAGTCGTCGGCCAGACGATGTGGCCGCTGCTTGGCGCGACCTTCGTGGCGGTGCTTGCGTTCGCGGCCATCGGCGCCAGCCAGGACAAGACCGGCGAATACTGCCGCAGCCTCTTCCAGGTCATGTTGGTGTCGCTGCTGTTCAGTTGGGTCACGGCGATCACGGTCACGCCGCTGCTGTGCTACTGGTTCCTCAAGGGCCCGCGCCCCGGCGAGCAAACCCAATCAGGTGAGCCGCAACTGGGCGCGTTCTTCCGCGGCTACCGCGCGTTCCTGAAGCTGTGCCTGCGGTTCCGCGTGGTCACCATCATGGTGATGCTGGGCCTGGTGGTGCTGGCGGGTGTGGGCTTTGGGTTCGTCGACAGGTCCTTCTTCCCGCCATCGACGCGGCCGCAGTTTATGGTGAACTACTTCTGGCCGCAGGGCGTCAATCCCAAGGACACCGTTAAGCGGCTGGAGCAGATCGAGGGCTTCGTCAAGACGCTCGACGGCGTGGGCAACATTGCGACCACCGTCCAGCAGGGATCGCAGCGGTTCATCCTCACCTACGGGCCGGAGAAGCTGCACCCCGGGTACGGCCAGTTGCTGGTCGACGTCGACGACGCCAACACCATCCCCGCCCTGATGGCGAAGGTGCAGACGTACCTGGACACTCAGCACGCGGATGCGTTGGCATATCCGGAGATGTTCGTCCTGGGCTCGGGCGCCCCGCCGACCATCGAGGTTCGCTTCCGCGGGGCCGACGGCAATGTGCTGGGTGACCTGTCGTATCAGGCACAAGCCATCATGCACGACGATGGCGGCATTCGCAGCATCCGCGACGACTGGATGGAGCGGACCAAGGTCGTTCGCCCGCTCATCAACGAGGACCGCGCGCAGCGTAACGGCATCACGCGGGCGGCCGTCGCCGGTGCACTGGAGGCCAACACCAGCGGCCGCGCTATCGGCGTGTACCGCGAGGGCAATCGCCTGCTGCCGATTCTGGCCCGTGCGCCCGAGGATGAGCGCAGCAGCATCGAAGACCTCGGCAACGTGCAGATCTGGAGCCCTCGGGCGGCCCAGATGGTTCCCATACGGCAGGTCCTGGACGGCTTCGAG
>SDBS01006950.1_pt1 | contig 11008 bp, 12 predicted proteins | sample 2277091 | NCBI WGS metagenome assembly SDBS01 (sample SAMN10404972, study PRJNA504765) | marine sediment metagenome | isolation source: marine sediment core GS10_PC15, 163 cmbsf | place: Arctic Ocean: Southern Knipovich Ridge | collected 2010 | reverse complement strand
ATGTATCTGTTAATGTATATAATAGTAGTGACTCCTTAAATTATACAAATACAGAAAGTGGATTAACAACTATGTCTTATAATAAAACTTGGACAACAACTTTCTTACTAGGAGATGTTTATAAATGGGCCTGTACTGGTTTAGGAAGTGCTGGTGTAAATGGGACTACTACAAATAGAACATTTACAATTCAGGATATTGTAGAAAATTTACAAACATTCAATAATCTGTCATATGAAACAGAAACAGAAACATATATCATAAATTATTCTTCAAATGGAACAATTGGAGTTCACAGATAGTGATTTATTGCATAAAGTTTGTACATTGAAAGAATTGGAATCGTTAGTAATTTAGGTTATGAATCAGATGAATTATTAAATCAACATGTTTCGAAAATAATTACTGAAGCATCAATGATAACGATAAATAATACTTTCAAAGAGGAGTTAGAAAAGGATAAAGATAAAGAATTAATTGAAGACCATATTCGTAGAATTCTTGTTGAATTCATCCATAAAGATGGTTCAATAATTTCTTCAGAAGCAACTGCGACCTTTTCAAGAGATGATGATGGGAATATTAACGGTATATTAGGAGTAGCAAGAAACATTTCAGAAAGAAAGAAAATATTGAAAGAGTTGAAAACAGCGAATTTAGCCTTAGAAGAATATGTTTATAAGATCTCCCATGATTTGAAGACACCTTTGATCAGCATATCAAATTTTATTTCAAGATATTTAAGTAGAAAAAAACCTGATTTAGATGAACAATCAGAACATTATTTTGATAGGATCCAAATAAATATCGAAGAAATGAAGAGATTGATTATAGAGGTTTTAGAGAATTATGAACCCCCTATTTTAAATATTGAATAAATGACATATGAAGGAAAAAAGGCCTTGAAATCAGTCTAGGAGTTTTATCATTGAATTTTTAATAATATTATTTTAATAACTTTATTATCTCAAATCCTTACTTTAATCCTTTTACTCATTTTGTTTGATTTTTACTTCATCTTTGTTAATTTTCCATTGATTAATTAGAACAAAAGTAATTGAAGTAGCTGCAATAAAAGGAATTCCGTATATGCCACCAACGAAAAATCCAATAATCAATGCAGTTAATAATCCCAATGTCGGAACAAGATAACTTATCATTCTTTTAACCAAAAAATTCAATTCGCTAAAATAATTCAATTGATCTAAAGCGCAAAAGAAGAGTGTAATATTAAATAAATCACCAATTCCAACTATTGGTACTATTGTAGGACCAACTTCGATAGTGATACATAGAAAAAGTAATAAAACGTTTGATTCTTCTTCCCAACTTCTAATTATTTCATTTGTTAATCCCCCACCAAATGAAAAATAATCCATTAAACTCGTTATAATGGCAAATACAATTATTAATTGCCATAGATTTTCTGTATTAAAAGATTTAAAGACAAAATAACCAGCTAGAATTGAAAGAATTATGACGAGTATGTTGCTTAAAATTAAATTGAAAATTTGCATAAAAATAATAATAACGTAAAAAACAATGAAAATTATTAAACTTAAAATCAGAATTTTTTTCTTAACTTTTAATACTAATCTACTACCAATATACAAGATCACCGTGCTGACAATTAAAACTGCGAAAATAATGCCGTAGAGTTCAGTATTCATAGTAATTTAACACAATTCCATTTTTATCGTTATGATAATTTATAAATACAAATACACTCATGCCATAAATTTATTTATTTCAAATATTACTGCAATTTATTTATTGACTCATGATATTGAGGAATCTTTGTTTCAATTCATTCCGAAATGAATTTAAAAATCTCCAAAGCATATTTTTCAGGTTCCTCCATATGAGGAAAATGTGCGCTATTTTCAAAAATCGCAAGCTTAGAATCCTGAATACGACCTGAATAATCCCTGCATAACTCAACTCCGACGTTTCTATCATGTAATCCCACGAGAATCAAGCACGGAGATTGGATTTTGAAAACCCTATCTAATAATCTGATATCATTTTTTTGTTGAAACAAAGCTCCTGACAGAAACCCAGAACTTTTTGCTGTGTTTTCTTTCCAAATTGTTCTAAACTTTACAGCAGCAGTTTGTTGATGAAAATAAAATCTATCTTTAGTCTTAGAATCGGCTGAGTTCCATACTTTCATCCATTTAACCTCGACAGGTTCATCAGAATTAATTATATCGTTTATCTGTTTTTTAACATCACCATGCGAAACATATTCAAATCCCGTGATCTGCACTTGGTAGTTCCGTGAATTATCAAAAAATTCGGTGGGAGCATGAAGTATCATCTTTTCAACATATGTAGGATACCTCGATGCAAACTCCAATGCCAGCTGACCCCCAAAGGAAAAACCAAGAGGTATCATCTTATCAATATTAAGGGTAATGCATAGTTTTTCAATATCCGAAGCCAATATCGGAATAGAATAAGCATTTTCATCAACGGGCTTTTCTGTTCTACCACAACCACGCTGTTCATAGTAGATTACCGTTGAAAACTTTTCCAGAAGAGGACCAACTGTTCTTTCAAAAACATAAGAATTACCACCGGGTCCGCCGTGAATAAAAATTATGGGGATAGATTTATTTTCAACACCAGATATTTTACACCAGTGTCTAACTCCGTTTATTTCTATCAAATGTTCACCGTTTTGGGCGAAGAAATTCTCATTTTCTGGGTCGATGATGATAGCACCTTTTTTTTAAAGTGAAATAGGCTTTTTATTAATTTAAATTCTTTAATCTTTTAAATCAAAAAAAACATTTCGTAGGAAATAAATTATTGTTGATCAATTAATAAATAAAATCAACCATTCTAAATCAGTGAAATTAAAAAATTTAAAGCAAGTTTTAGCAGTTATATTTTTGAATTAAATCGGTGTTAAATAAATAATGAGCTCTTACAAACTCAAAGTTTTATTATGTGGTCCTAAAGGAGCTGGGAAAACATCATTAATTAACAGATTCATACACACTAGGTTTCAAACAGATTATAAACTCACTGTTGGTGTGGATATACTTACAAAAGATGTTGAATTAGAAAACAAACAGATTTGTACATTGAGTATTTGGGATGTTGGAGATCAAGAAAGATTTGAATTTATTCGTTCAACTTTTTATAAAGGAGCAGCCGGTGCGCTCTTAGTTTTTGATTTATCATGCGCTCAATCTTGGGATGACATCAAAAAATGGCATGCAGAGATAAAACAATATGCTGGTGATATTCCATTTGTTTTAATTGGTAATAATTTAGACTTACTCCAAGATGTAGGCGAATGTGTTGATAGAAATGAATGCAGGGATTATGCGGAAAGTCAAAACTCGTTTTATATTGAAACATCTGCAAAAAACAATTTAGCTTTTGATAATGTGATGCGTGATGCACTGAAGAAATTGTCTGAAGAAATCGTTTGAAGAAATTATAGATTCAATTTAACCTTTAAATTAAATTTCAATTGTTAGTGTAAAAAGTAAACATGTGATTTTGGCGAAAATAATATAAGTAGAAATTCCATAACAACAGATAGGTGAAAAAAAAATGGAATTCAACTTTTTACCGGAATCCCAGTTAGGTAAATGGTCGGTCGGATTTATGATCGCTTTAGTTACCTTTATCGGATTGCTTTTTCTTTTCATTGCTTTCGGGCATAAAGGAGGGGACTCTTTTTTCAGTAATTTATATCTGGCTTTACCAACTATAGGCATGGGTATCACTGGTGTATCCAGTTTTTTCACCGGGATAATCGGTATTATTAAAGATAAAGACTATTCTGTCTTGATATTTGTGTCTACCATCATCGGATTCTTTGTGTTGTTTTGGATTTTTGCTGAAATTTTTTTTCCGCATTAATATATTTCTATGCAGGAAAGAAAGACTTACAATTTTTATGTGCAACGGTTTAATATTTGGCTTCATTCATTAAAATAGACGAAAAAAATATGAAAATTCTGATAATAAGCGATGGTCAGTTTGGAGATAGAGCAGCCGACCATATTAAAAATAAATTTCAGAATACAAAGATCTGTTATATTGAGGAAATTGAACGAAATCAGTTAATAAACGATTACGAATTCAGTCCAAAAATCGAATCGGAAATCCTGAAATCTGATCTAATCATTAGCTACATTCGACATCCCGATGTAGTATTCGACTAATGTTTATATAAAAAACCCACAATTGTTGCGATTTTTTCTGGTTTGGGTCTTCTTCAACAAATTCATGATGTGAATAAGAATGTCATTATGCCTTCAAGCATGTGTCTCTTGAACGCTAATCATCCATTTATTTTCTTAATACAATTCCTGTTCTTAATTCATAACTTTTACTTCCTTGATTAATACTCATTATAGATATCTTTTTGGTTTAACTTTCTTCCCAATGAGCATTTTTTGTTAAAATTATAATGTCGAATAAATTTTATTGATATTGTTAGAAGAGATAATATGAAATTATAGATTTACATAAGAGAAAAACAAATTATAATTGTGGGAATTTCATTTTTTTTTAATACACATTCAAATTCAATACACATTCATTTTTTCTCGCCGTTAAGATAATTTTTTGCGTTATTTCAGAGGATACACATTGGCACCCTTAACATTTAAATACTCATACACATTAAATAAGATCAGAGCAAAAAAAAATACACATAATACAAAAAAAATACACATCAAAAAAAGTTGAAAAAAATCATGAGAAAAAGCCAAAAAAAATCAGCAAGCATTTTTCCAAGAATCGTAATCAGAAATCCTATAACTCCAGTGCGTTTCTGATAAAATTTCTTTTTTTTAATAAAAACAAAAACAAAAAAAATCAGGGATAAAAAATGAGAAAAATTATAATTACAAAGGTCGGGGCACCTGAAATTGATATGGAAACAACTGCACTTGCAAGAAGTTCTTCAGTTTGTTTCCGGATTCCGATTAATTACTGAATCATTATTAAAAAATCATATAATCAAAAAATCGAGGTAGAAAAATCATGAAAAAATTCAAAAAAAATTCAAAAAATATAGCATACAAACCAAATCACCAGGCATCTATACTGTTAAAACTAAGGGTCAGCAAAGCTGAAGCATCTATGACAGAGAGAATGCGTATTTTTTAAAATTAAAATTCAATGTAAATTCTAATAGAAAGAGGAAAATATTATGGAGGAAGGAAAAATACGTTATTGCGTCGATTGTGGTGTTCAACTGGATGATGAACAGATTAGAAAGCTTAGAAATGGAGAAAACGTAGTTTGTTCTACATGTGGGAACCCAATTCGGTATTATGAGGAAAAGGCCGAAGATATGATGGAACAGGTCAGAGAAGACATTGAAGAAGCCATGGAAGCAGCAAGAGAAACAATAGAGGAGGCGGATGATGAAATTCGGGAGGCTATCGATGAAGCACAAGAAATTCTGGAGGAAGCGCAAGACCTGATGGAAGAAGCGGCTAATTCAAGTAAATTGTCAACAGCAGTTAAGAAGAAAGGAAAAGCAATAGCGAAAGCAGATAAAGCCCGTGCCAAAGTTATAAAATCTATTGAAAAAGCGAAGAGGAGAATGGCGAAAGCTAGAGCCAAATCGGAACGAATAGATCTAACAGTTCCAAAAGGCATGAAAAATGAATGGAAGGGTCTTGCTGGAAAATTAAGTGTCTCAGTCTCCGAACTTGTTCGTAAAGCAATGAAAGTTCTCGAAAATAACATGGGAAATATTGAAAAACTCGGAGAAGGAATCGAAAGGGCAGTCATGGATTCAGGTATTGAAGAAATCGGCGATAAAATTGAAAAAGCTGTTAAAGATTCGGGTTTAGAAAATCTAGGCAAAAATTTTGAAAGAAAGTTTGAGGGTCATGGTCATACGGAAAAAACTATAGAAAAAAATCCCGAACAAATAAAAGCTGACAGAGCGCGGATAAAAAAGCGAGTTATAGGATTGCTTAAAATTCGTAAAAACCTACCAATAGACAAGTTCGCAAAGATTCTTAACAAATCACTTGAAGAAGCAGAAAATTTAATTTATGAACTTGCCGCTGAGGATATAGATTGCACTATAGATGACGGAGTGTGTAAATTCGACACAGATCTTGAAAAAGTCATCCCGATACTATCCGAATTAATCGATAACATGGATTAAAAACACTTTTTTTATATTTGAAAAAATCTAAAAAACACTGATTAAATGAGTAGAACAAGTTGAAGTTGCTTAAAAAAAAATATAATGCAAAAATAGAACGAGAAAATTAACAATGAAAACTAATGAGGAAAATAAACATGAAAACAGATAAAGTGGTAACTGAAACAAGTGGGGATTCAATTAAATCGTATTTACCATTCTGGATCGGGCAGCTTTTTTCGCTTTTCGGTTCGCAGATAGTGAGTTTCGTAATCGGAGTATGGCTTACTATCGAATATCAGAATGAAATACTTCTATCTATTTCTATGCTCGTATCATTTATCCCGTCAATGATAATCATCCCAATCGCTGGAGTTTTTGCTGATCGTTGGGATAAGAAGAAAATTCTGATCATATCGGATTTTTTACAGGCTGCTTTAACGGTCATCTTGATAGTACTTTTTGCATTTTCATTAGGCAATGTGCAAATGCTTGTATTATTATTCGTGATAATGGGTCTAAGGGGGTTTTGCCAAGCATTCCAAGTGCCTACAGCAGCTGCCATTTTGCCTATTATGGTCAGTAAAACGAAATTATCTCGAATGAACGGTTTGAATTTTTTATTCAATGCAATAATTCAGATGCTAAGTCCTGTTGTTGCAGCTGCGTTAATGTTTACGGGATTATCAATAGGTCAAATCCTTTGGATTGATGTGATCACATTCGGAACGGCAGTGTTGCTGCTAATAAAAATTAAAATTCCGAAGGTTGGAAAATCTACAGAACCCGTCGAATCCGTCACCTCTTCTGTTAAAATTGAAGAAACGGAAAAAAAATCCTTTTTCAAGGATTTCAAAGAAGGATTCACAGTTATCCGAAGTATAAAAGGAATGATTTCGATGATGATCTTGAGTTTATTCATTAACTTTCTGATATCGCCTATTAATGTGCTCCAGAGCTTTTTTATATTGATAACACACTCTGGAACCGAGTTCGATCTCGCCTTGTTCTCATTATCTTTTGGGTTAGGTTTCTTCCTCGGGGCAGTCCTCGCTTCAATAAAAAAGGAATGGAAGAGAAAGATCCTTATTACATACGGGGGAATTTCTCTGTTATTTGCAGGTATTATGGTTCTCGGATTGATTCCTGTTGGTGAATCTTGGTCATTTGGGGTAATGTCACTCGTAGGTTTTCTGGTCGCTTGGACTCTTCCATTAATTAATACGGTTTTTGCGACAATTATGCAGAAAAAGGTACCCCGTGATAAACTGGGAAGGGTAAACTCAATTGATATTAGCGTATCCTCAGCAATTACACCTTTAGGTTATATTCTAAGCGGTCCACTAGCCCAACTTATTGGAATACCCATGCTTTTTGCTTTAAGCGGATTACTAGGGATAATTGTAACCGTACTGGGTCTTATCTTCGGAGATCTCGATTTATATCGAATTGACGATGAAAGCATGGAAAGTGTTAATGACTCTATAATGCCAGAAATTGAATCCGTTGCTGAAAATGTGATTGATCCTGCCAAGCATAAAATTGAATCCGAAGTTATTACAGGCGGTGAATCAACCATAACAGCTTACGTTGAGAAGAAAAAAATTGATGACTCTGACGAGTTCGATTAAGACCAGTACTAGTTAAAACCAGGTGTAGTTATCAAAACAGAATGGGATTTCTACAATATTTTATAATTCTTTAATTTTTTTTTTATTCCTTCTACGATTTAATTGCATAATTCAAAAGGAGACGGTTTTTTTCAAAGATCCCTCAATAGGAAATTTTTATGTTTATTATGTTTTTTAAACTACTAGTTTAATAGGTTCAAAAATTAATAGATTCATGACATTTGTAAAGGTTAATTCAGCAATTTTATAAGTACAAATGGTGGTATGATGTCAAAAAGAGAATTTTATATAAAGGATCTTGTGATCGATGATGAATACGGAGTTATTAAATCCGACTTGTCCATCCAAGATGCCGCTAAAAAAATGAAGGAACTGGGTGTACCCGATCTAGTTGTAACGGATGAATCTGGCAATGTTATAGGCGTCCTCGCGGATTTTGACATAGTTCAAGATATCGTTGCAGAAGGAAAAAGTCTGGATTCTAAAGTTACTGATGCGGTAGTTTCAATCCCACCCGTTTCACTTGAGACGAAAGTTAGCGATGCTTTTGAGCAGATGCAGGATCTTGAGGTCAATGTTGTTCCGGTACTCGATAAAAACAAAAAATTACTCGGAGTTGCCACTATACAAGACTGTTGGTCATTCATTCCAGATCAAGATGTAGACGATATCGGCCTTATTCCCGTTTCAGATCCCAACAACGCTGAATTTTGGTTAAGCAGCGTCTGTGCGATGCTAGCCTTTTTATTGGGAATTATGTTGCCGTTAACAGGTGCAGTCGGATTTTTCTCCCTTCCAACAAGTTTTACTGATTTATTTGGAGGACCGGTTGGTGGAGAAGTCGTCAGTTTTTATTTGTTTGATGCCAGAGGAGGCAATTTTATTGTGACATTTCTGACTCTCATGGGCAGATACCCAGTTTGGGTTTTAATGATTATCAACGGTTATCTGCTAATGATCTCGGGAGTTTTGGGCTTATTTTCATTGGTTTATGCGAGTTACTCTGATCTTAGAAATGTGAAAACCGGGAATGTCGTGCGAATGTTGCCTTGGTTAACAGTTATTTTCATGGTTTTGGAATGGATTTTTTATCTGATTGCCTTTGGTACAGCATTACCGAATACTACTGTTGACGTTGCGGGATTATTATTGTCGATCTTTTCGATATTATTGATAATCATCGCAATATTCAGGGAAAACATTTTCCGTCAAACTGCATCCCCGACGGAAGAGGTGTCAGGTTAAAAATGCCCCGTGGAGGCGGCGGTGGATTCGGAGGAGGAGGCGGATTCGGAGGAGGCGGTTTTCGAGGCGGTGGATTTAGAGGAGGAGGCGGAGGAGGTTTCCGATCATATGGCGGTCGTTCGAGTGGAAGACCATTTGGTCGGACGGGTGCCCGACGTGTGACATCGGGATCTTCAAGAGGTCCGTATAGACACGCTTCATCTTACCGAAGACGACCACACAGAAGATATTACGGGTGGTATTACCGCAGACCTTGGTATAATCGGTGGTATTATAACCCTTGGTTTTGGGGTCCACGATGGCGACCGTTCTATTATTCACCTGCGTATATGGGCGGAGGAATAGTTTTAGCAATTTGTCTAGCTTTGATTTTTCTTCCGATGGTTGGTATGCTTACGATTTTCCCTTTCAGTTCTGCCGATTCTACAGGTAATGTATACTACCGATCAACTGAAACTCTATATCACAATGAATACTGGTATGAATACGAGTATATCAGTGGTGGTAATAAAATCAGCTTCGACATAGATTCAAGTCCCGGTGTTATCAGTTTTGCAATATGGGATAGGCCGTTTGAAGATCTTCCGTCAGTAAAAAAAAACGATTCCGTCAGTTTGGAATTCAGCTTACCGACTGGGTGGTATGAGTATAGGTCATTTTTCTTAAAGCCAGATTCTTCGATAGATTATGTCTTCAATTCTACGGAAAACATTGATTTTCTAATATTGAACGGTGATAATGCCAATGAATGGTATTACGAAAGATCTTACTCTTCATTAGAGGAATCTAGCGGGGTTTCAAGCGGGACAGGGTCTGTGAACATTAACAGTGCAGATGATTATTATTTGATCTGGTATAATGAAGCAGGTTCATCAATCGATGTGGAATACACGGTCGATTATATTGCAGTTAATGTTCCCGATCTATCTGTAACCAACTATTTTACACCAGAAGGTGTAGACAATCTAGATGGTGATTTTACTGTTCCTGAAGGTGAATCCGGAAACTGGTATTTCTTCGTGTATTTTGACCCGATGCTATCTCCTGATACATCAGTTGACATAACTTTTGATGTATCTTACTCAACAGGAGTAATACCAAATGATCGATGGATAAATCTGAGACCGTTCTTAATTGGCCTTAGTATCTTCGTTGTAATTCTGATTATTGTTGGTGTTTTTGCGAGGAAAGGGCAGAAGAATGCACAAATAACGGATAAGGGCAAGGCTCAAGCAACAATAACTGCTGCAAAAACGAGAACGACAGCTGAAATTACTGCCGTTGGTGAAAAATGTATTGGTTGCGGTGCCGAATTACGTGCTAATGCTTCTTTCTGCACTTCCTGCGGGAAAAAGAAAGAAGGAAGGCGGGTTGGTGCATCTTCAAAAACTACTCCAGCGCGGTCAAAAATCTGTTCCTATTGCGGAAGTCAGCTAACATCTACCAATGCAAAATTCTGTCGTACTTGTGGAACTGGAATCGATCAATAAGATTCAGAAAGTCAATATAATAAAATTTTTTAATCTTTTTTTTTCATTGCTTTTATTTGTATTTCTTTTCTGAGTAATTTTTTCATTCATCAGTCAAGAAAAAGATGGGTTAATTTTCAAATGAAGAAAAAACACCATCAAAAAAGGAAAGGATTAGGATATTAATCAATAGAAGAAATAATTTTGACGAAGAAGCTCGTATTGCTGTTGCATTGATCGAGGAATTCCGCACCATTATCTTGAGCTACTTGATTTAACCAATCATCCAAAGGTTTTCTCATGAAATTTAACATTTTAAAAGGGGCTCCAGTGGATTTTCCGTCCGGAAAATGCATCTCAACTCGATTCAATTGATTTTTACACAGACGTTCTTTCGGAATTTTCTCACCTAAGATTTTTTCAAAATATTGAAATTGAATTCCTGAACACGGTTTATTTCGAGGAGTTTTATCTTTTTCAATTAAAAATGTTTTTAAACCACTTTTTACAGCAAATTTAGCAGCAAT
>SDBS01006949.1_pt1 | contig 11008 bp, 11 predicted proteins | sample 2277091 | NCBI WGS metagenome assembly SDBS01 (sample SAMN10404972, study PRJNA504765) | marine sediment metagenome | isolation source: marine sediment core GS10_PC15, 163 cmbsf | place: Arctic Ocean: Southern Knipovich Ridge | collected 2010 | reverse complement strand
TTAATTCATAATCGTTTTTGTCCGTTATTATTCTTATTACAATTGTATTTTTTCTAGTATTTCGAGAACAATTTTTTGAATATGGGATCAGAAATAGTTTTTGGCTAATACCAATAACAATTGGAATTTCATGGGTATGGTATTGGATCACTCATGAATATAGATTTGATTTTCTTAGCTGGTATTTCTTAAGACTTGAGACTTATATAACAATCATGACATTATTTTGTATTAACATTCTGACGGCGATTCTAGCAGCAACAGCAAAAGAAAAATATAAAAAATATAAAGCAAAAATCCGAAAAATAGGGTTTAATAAGATATTATAAAATTTTTAAAAAAAGAGTAAATTAAATTTTAAGAGGTTAAATAACATATGAGTATGCTTAGATATTTAGCTAGAAGATTAATAGCAATGATACCCGTGATATTGGGAGTTATCACTCTAACTTTTATACTTTCAAGAATGATGCCAGGGAATCCAGTTATAGCATATATGCCAGAGGGAAAATTTGACCAAGATGTTTATGATTATTGGATGCATGAACTTTGGCTCGATCGACCAATGATTATACAATACTTCAAATACTTAGGAGATTTATTTTCGGGAAATTGGGGTAAATCTATGTCAATCAATAGAGGACAAGATGTTTGGGCTCTCATTATCAGAAGATTACCGAGAACAATAGATATAGCAATATTTTCAATGTTGATTGCTGCCTTTTTAGGAACTAAAGTGGGTGTAATTTCAGCAGCTCACAGAAATAAATCTAGAGATATAATATTTAGAGGATTGGCTCTTATAGGAGTATCAATTCCAGTTTTTTATATGGGTGTCTTACTTCAATACTCCTTAGGTTACCGATTAGGGTGGTTCCCAGCGACTGGATATAAAGATATGGAATTTTCAGATCCTAAATTTGTAACTGGTTTCAGAATAATTGATGCGTTAATTTCAGGTGAATTTTATATGATTGGGGATTATCTTATCCATTTAATTTTACCAGTATTTTGTTTAGCATTTATAACTCTTGCAAGTATTACAAGACAAAGTCGCTCAAGTATGCTGGAAGTTTTACAGCAGGATTATATTAGAACGGCAAGAGCAAAAGGATGTCGTGAAAAAGATGTAATACATAGTCACGCCCAAAGAAATTCATTGATTCCCACTGTAACAGTTATAGGATTAAACTTTGCTTCGTTACTATCGGGTGCGGTCCTTACCGAAACAACTTTTGCTCTAAAAGGTATAGGCAAATTATTAATAGATTCTATAATAGAAACAGATTATTGGGTATTAAATGCTCTTGTTTTTGTAGTTACTATGATCTTTGTATTTATAAACCTAATAATTGATATAATCTATGCTATGTTAGATCCTAGAATAACATATTAAGAGGTTTATAAACAATTATAATTAAGAAGTGAATTTATTATGGAAGAACAACATGAAATAGAACTAGAGGAAGAAATCAGAGTTGAGGAAAAAGAAAGTGCAATGAAGAAAGTTCTTTCCTGGATTTTTAAGAACCCTAAATTTATTCTCATACCGGGATATGGATCAGAAGATTTATCAAGAAGGGAATTTGAATATGAAAAGAATAGAAGCAAAAGAAAAATGATCCGAAGATTTAAATCTGTGTTAACTATCATAGGAATCATAATTATATTCGTCGTTGTAAGTATTGCTGTTTTTCCATCATGGATTTCTCCCTATACATTTGAAGAAGCGAATGGAATACTTCCTGGATCTTGGGATGCTCCATCAGCAGACCATCCTTGGGGAAGAGGTAAATTCGGACGTGATGTTCTTGCGAGAGCAATATTTGGGGCAAGATCTTCTTTAACAGTTGCCTTACCAGCTATAATTTTTAGTGTTTTTATTGGAGTAATATTGGGTGTGATGGCTGCTTATTATGGAGGATGGATAGATGCTATAATAATGAGACTAACAGATATATTACTTGCATTTCCAGGGTTAATTCTTATAGCTGTATTTATATCAATCCTGCCTGGGGGAGTAAAAATTGAAAATATAATGCTTGCTTTTGGTATTCTTGGTATTCCTTTTTATGCCCGCTTAATTAGAGGAAATGTTCTACAAGCAAGAAATTTACCTTATGTGGAAGCAGCAAGGGTAGCTGGAGCTGGAAATTGGAGGATAATGTTTAGACATATATTACCGAATATTATTCAACCAGTCATAATTGCATTAACATTCAGTATTGGGGGGGTTATATTAAGTTTAGCTGGACTTTCGTTTTTGGGTTTCAGCGATCCAAGAATGGTCGAATGGGGAAATGACCTTAACCATGCTAGACTTCATTTACAAACAGCACCATGGGCTTCCATTTGGCCTGGTTTTATGATCTTATTGACTGTTTTGGGTTTTATGCTTCTTGGCGATGGATTAAGAGATGCTTTAGACCCAAAATTAAAAAACTTATGATACTTTTATAAATTAAAATTAGTTTAATTAACTTGAAGAATAAGGAAAATGAAACAAGTAAAGGAACCTGAAGTTTTTAGCAACATACAAAAAACGGATTTAGAACAAGTAAATTTGGGGAAAAAAGATAAGTCTCTACTTGAGATTAGAAATCTCAAAACATATTTTTACACTGAAGAGGGAATAGTAAAAGCAGTTGATGGTGTATCCTTTGATATGTATGAAGATGAAACTCTAGGGCTTGTTGGTGAAACTGGTTGTGGCAAATCTGTCACAGCACTTTCAATACTACGCCTAGTGAGACCTCCTGGAAAAATACTTGAGGGATCAGTAAAATTTAAAGATGAAGATCTTCTAGATTTATCCGAAAAGGATATGAGAAGTTATCGTGGAAAGGAAATTACGATGATTTTTCAAGATCCTCTAAATTCACTCAATCCTATTATGTCAGTTGGTAAACAAGTGTCAGAAGTATTTTTTTTACATCAGAAAGAGGAAATGAAACAAATCCTTGATAAAAAAATTTTAGAAAGGAGAGAAAAATTAGTAGAAATAAAGGAACTCAAAAAAACACTAGGTAATAAGGAAGCAATAATATCAAAGGAGGAAAATAATAGTATTGCGAAAAAAATTGAGGTGCTTAAAAAGGAATGGACACATTACCCAACCTTAAAGGATGTAGCACTAGAAAAAGTAGCAAAATTAATTACAGAAGTAGGAATAGCGGATGCTGAAGGTATTTTAAATAGATATCCACACGAATTAAGCGGTGGTATGAGACAAAGAGTGATGATCGCTATAGCTCTCTCATGTAATCCAGCATTACTAATTGCTGATGAACCAACAACCGCTTTAGATGTCACAATTCAGGCTCAAATTCTTGATTTAATGAAAGATTTAAAAACAAGGTTCAATACATCAATTCTTTTAATTACGCATGATTTAGGAATTATCGCAGAAATGTGCGATAGAGTCGCTGTAATGTATAGTGGAAATATTGTTGAATACGCAACAGCTAAAGACTTGTTTAAAAATCCTCGTCATCCATACACAAAAGGTTTAATGAATGCTATTCCAAGTATTGAAAAGAGAGATACAGAATTACAAACTATACGTGGGATGGTCCCAAATTTAATTTATCCTCCCTCTGGATGTAGATTTCATCCAAGATGTGATTATAGATTAGAAATTTGTGATAAAATAAAGCCCTTATTAACGGAAATAGATGAAAAATATTTCATCGCGTGCCATCTTTTCGATCCTAAATATAAGGATACACCAAAATATGATTGGGGTTTTAAAGAAGATGAATCTTTCAAAGTATAATATATAAAATCTATTAACTTATTAAAAGAAGAAAATACAAAAAATGACCATTAGAGAAGAAGAAATCAAGAACTTAAAATCAGGTAGAAATCTGATTTCTAAAGATGAAGATGACGTGATATTACATGTTGAAGATCTTAAAACATATTATCCAATCCTAGGAGGATTATTTAAACGTAAAATTGGAGAAGTAAAAGCTGTTGACAGTGTATCGTTTAAGCTTTCCAAAAAAAAGACTCTAGGATTAGTAGGAGAAAGTGGGTGTGGTAAAACAACAATAGGAAATACAATTCTAAATCTTGTTCCTAATACTGCAGGTAAAATTTTTTATGAAGATAGAAGAATTGATCCAAGAAGAATTCAAGGATTATACGAAAAACTTATAAAACGGATAAAATCACTATATATTGCTTGGGTAAACAATATTTATAGAGAAAAATCTGAAGAATACGATAATTTCTTCACTAGAATGCCTTTATGGATAAGAAAGCTTTATAAAAGAGTAAAACGTAAAGGGAAAGAAATCTATGAGGATTTACACATAGTTAAACTTTTTAGGAAGAAGATCCAAATGGTTTTTCAAGACCCAGATTCCTCATTAAATCCTCGTTGGAAGATAGTAAATCTTATAGGAGAACCACTTCGAATCTTAGAAGGAATGACAAGTAGAATTAGAATTCGACAACGAGTTCTTGAATTATTAGAAGCGGTATCTATGAAGGCAGAACATTTAGATAGGTATCCACATGAATTCTCTGGCGGTCAGAAACAAAGAATTGTAATAGCTAGAGCATTAGCATGCAATCCAGAAATTATAATTTTAGATGAACCAACATCAGCCTTAGATGTTTCTGTGCAAGCTCAAATATTAAATTTATTGAAAAATTTGCAGAAAAAGTTTGGATTATCATATCTTTTTATTACTCACGATCTAAGTGTAGTACAACACATTGCAGACGAGATTAAAGTTATGTATTTAGGAAAATTCGTTGAAGGCGGTAAGATTGAGGAGGTGTTTTATAATCCTATCCATCCCTACACTAGAGCTCTATTATCAGCTCGACCTACCTTTGACCCAAGTTCAAAACAAAATAGAATTATCCTAGAAGGTGATGTACCAAGTCCCATTAATCCTCCTTCTGGATGTGCTTTTCATCCAAGATGTCAGGAAAAAGGTGAACACGTGGGATGTGACATTGATAATCCCAGAAAGATCTCGGTCGGTGGAACACACTACATAATGTGTTTACCATTTAAGAAAGAACCTAAATCTTATAAAGGAATGGAATTTGTCTTCGACTAATTCCCTTTTTATATCAAAAATTTTTATTTCTATATTTTTCAAACACTCATTTTATCTCTAGTAATTGAAATATTGAAATCTAGAAATTAAGTTAAACGATTATAATTTTTGTAACGTAATGACACTAAAAAATTCTAAAGTCTTTGTAATTAAAACTTCACTTAAAACTGTTCTTGATGATTATTCAAAATTAATGCAACTGGCAGATTATAGAAAATTCTTTAAAACAAATGAAAAAATTAGGTTAATTTTCCAAATGAATGATAAATTAAAAATTAACCGTTTTTTATTTTAGCTCAAGAATACACCCCCGATTCACTAAACGAGCTAATTCTGGAGAAATTAAATACTTTATTATAAAATCACCGCGTATATTCCTCTCTATTTGTATTTTATATAGGAGGTCGGGCTCGTTTCTGATAATTACAAACGCACGTATCTTTTTTTCGACTGATGATTCCGTCTTGGGCCCGCATAACTTCAATAACGATTGAATCACGCTATTTGAACCCTCTGCAACATTATTTTGGAGCGTCTTGCGAAAAAATAGTCCAAAAAGCTCTTTTAATGTAGCACCAATCTTAGGATCCATGTTTTTGCTGAACTTTATGGTCATTCTATAAGGATTGACTTTAATGTACCCTCGCTGGCCCTTATAGAACACTTTAAAGAGCCCTTGCCTTCCACGTCTCTTATTTTTCACGGATTTCTTCTTTTTCTTTGACCCATTTTTTGAACCAAGGGGTCTTCCACGTTTTTTCGATGGTGGAGGGTTAAGTGGCGTCTTAGAGACGGTATATTAGAATTCTCGCTTCCCTTTTTTCTTAAACACATCCTTTTTTATCCCAATTTCAGAGGTTATTCGGTCGGTTTTTGTATAAGAATAATACCTCGCCACCACCTTTTTGTAAGGCTTTTTATGTTTATGAATAACGTGCGTAATCTCCCGACCTAAATTTTTAGTCATTGTTTGGGTGGCACCCCAGCCATCCGAAGTCACGTCAGAGATTGGCTTTTCTGTATTTTGTTCGGTTTCATCAAAGACTTCTCGCAGGTCTTCTTCCTTTCTGGTCTTGGAAACTTTTAAACCTAAAATTTTATGGGCTTTATATCCCGTAGCAACAATGATATAAATGAGAGTGCCCTCTATTTTTAAAAATGTCTCGTCCATACAGATTGCTCTGTCGGGTTGCGGCACCTTCACGAGCTTATCGAGCTCCTCTAGCTTGTCAAAAGATTCTACAAAGACAGCACGCAATGCTGAAATTTGGGAGGGCGAGACCTTGTATTTTTTTGCAATTGTCTTACTTTTTGCACCATCTTTAAGTAAGTCTTCGTAAAGCCTCTTAAGTTTAGTAAAGACTTGTTTTTTAAACTCGTAAGAGGTAGTCAGGATGAACTGCTTGAGAGCTTTATGGCCTTCGTTCTTGCAATTCGGGTTTTTACAAATAAATGCTTCTACCCTCCCATCTTTCCTTGGACGAGTACCATTTGGCGATATCATCCAATTACCACAAAATGGACATCTAATTTGAATATTTTCTAATAAGAACTCCACTATGCCCTCCATTACGATAATTAAATCCCTATATAGAGGAATCAAGAGTCTTTATTTCCTGCTTACCATATTAAAAATATGGGAAATAAATAAAAAAAGGATTTTGATGAAAAATTGAACTATTCAACTTAATTTGACAGAAAAGAAATAATAATACTAAACGCTGACAAAAATTTCTAATTCACTGAATTGTATTGTCCCAATAATAAGGTGAAAGGGTGAAGAAAAGAGGTAGAATTACTTAATTTACGAAATTAGATGAATTAGTTTATAATTTATCATTCATTTGGAAAATTAACCCATTTATCATGTAATGGAGATTTAATTTCATCGAAATTTATAAAGTATTCTTCTTCTCTTGATGTTAAATGAAATTTAAATGTGCTATAACTTTCTCAAGTGAATTAAAAGGATAAACTGATTGTTTTAATGGTTTTGGCTTAAGATAACTATAATCCCCATAATAAAAAACATATTTTGGATAAGTATTATCAATCTCATCTTTATTTGTTTTCCAAATTACTATTTTCTTGGCAGATTCGCCGCCGCCCCATTTAACTTTATAAACAATTCTAAACAGAATTTTGATTTCTGGTAATTCTTCAATTTCTGTAATGTTACTTGTAGCATCTGCATTGAAAATATCAAGAGCTTGAGTAATCTTCACATCTTCATATGTAGGACTTTTTGGATTTACAAATTCTAAGGATTTATAAATTTCATTATCGATACTTGTTCTTAAAATTTCATAATAAGGGTTAATTAGTGCAACAAAAAGTACAACACGTTTTATACACTATTCATCAATTCTTAATTCAAAAATCATTTTGAGTTTCAAATTTCCTTCGTAGTTTTCCGTAATCCCACCTCATGCATTCTATTAGTATTCTTTTTCATACATTATGATATCATATCAAATTTTTTTGAAAATGAGAATATAAATTAGGAATGAATCCTTTTAATCATTAATAAATTTTAATCTTACAAATTCTAAAGTGATTTCAATTTCGAATTTACAACTATATAATGAATCGAATACTATTGAACATATAAAATCTTTAGCATTCAATCGAAATGCTACATCTACAGGAGAAACAGAAGCATTAATTTATATAGAAAATGCGTTGATGAATGAAAATATCAAACCCATAGTTGAACATTTTACTTGGACAGGTCCCATGAGGGTGCTAATGAGGTTGAGCTATATTATTACTTTAACTTATTTAATTCTTTTTCGTTTAATTTTAATTATCATTGCTTATTTTATTTTAAAAAATTTCTTTGAAAAAACGCGAAGGATTTCCTTTATAAACAAAGAAGAATCTAAAAATATATTCACAAAAATATCAGCAAAAGATCAAGCGCCAGATCGTCCGTTAATTATATTTTCTGCTCATTATGATTCAATTTCAGTGAAAATTCCATATAAATTTCAAGTTATAATATTCTCCATATATAGACTTATAATCTTCTTCTATATTTTAATTGCAGTAATTTTTTCAGTAATATTTTTTCTTGATTATTTTGGTTTCATTCTTCTATCGGATTTTATATTTTTATTAATACGTTTTACGTCGATAACTGGAATATTTGCTTCAATTCCTATACTTTATTTGGTTTTTGGTACAAATCCTTCATCAGGATCAATTGATAATGCAAGTGGAGTTTCAATTTTAATTGAACTAGCAAAATTATTTAAAAAAAATCCACTTAATAACATGGACGTTCTACTTATATGGACTGGGGCTGAAGAATGGGGTATGAAAGGCTCAAAAAAATTTTGTAAAATGCATTTTAAAGGTTTGAAGAACAACTATGATTTAGATAAATCTTATAATATAAATATCGATATGGTTGGGTCGTACATTGGTCTTCTTAATAAAACTGGAATTGCTAAGAGAAAAATAAATTATAATTTGAATGATATTTTTGAAGCAACAGCAAAACAATTGAAGATTCCATTAATAATATTCAATAAAATTATTAAACCGAAAAGCGATTATAAAATTTTTAAAAGATATGCTAGATGGGCAAGAAAAAAATTACAAGTAAGTTGTTTCCATTCAGATAAAGACTCAAAGTTCATTCACTCTTTAAAAGATACTCCTGATAAATGTTCTATCGAAAATTTAAATGGCTGTTTAAATATTTGCTACCAAACTATAAGGAGCATTGATTTAAGAGCTGAAAAGATTTAAAAAAAATCAGATAATTTTTATGGTTTATTCTTAGGATAATTAGTCAAACTCGCGATATTCCTTTCAAATCTTCTATGAATTATAGTTTAAATTATGTTATTTCCACATTTAGGACTTACATTCGATCCTAATTCATAAACAAGAAGGGTTATCTTAGAAGTTGTCTTTCCTAGCCCAATTAATCCCCCCTGAAGGGTGTATCTCTTGTCATAGATGTCCAGAAAAGGATGAACATATTGGGTGTGGTGTAGAAAATGCATTGAAGCTCGATCTTAGTGGAAATCATTATATGATATACTTATCTTTTATGAAAGAAAGGAAATCTTGCAAGGAAATGACATATATTTCAGATTGATTTTTTTTCTATTATTTTGATTTTCTATTAATATCTTTTTATGTATCTAAAAAATCTTCTATTCTTACACTTTTAAATTGTCTTATAATATGGTAATTAAGTTAAGGGATACATATTTTTAATTTATATAATGGTGTATAAAAATTCTCAGATATTTATAGTTAAAACCTCTCCTAAAATGGTCTTGGAAGATTATAAGAAATTAATGCATTTAGCAAATTATGAAAAATATTATAAAAAAGATAAAAAAACCATCCTGAAGTTAAATCTAAGTTGGTCAAAGTTCTTTCCAGCATGTTCTAGCCCCCCTTGGCAAGTGGAAGGAGTATTAAAAACTATGGTTGATGATGGCTTCAAATCTAAGAGCTTATTTACAGCGGAAAATAGGACTGTAGTAACACATATAGAAAAAGGGTTAAAAGGGAATAAATGGGCGCCCATTATTAAGAAATATGGAGTATGGTTTATCCCATTAACTAGGATCCCGTTTGTTCCTTATGAATCATTGAGATCTAGGTTTCTTACTTTTAAAAATAAAAGCTTATTTGTTTTAGATTCAAAAATATTTCCGGAGGGTTTTTTCATCCCTCAATTTTATGTTGGAAAATCTATTATACATCTTCCCACAATAAAAACCCACGGTCATACTGGGGCAATGGGAGGATCACTTAAAAAAACTTCTGGAGAATTGAGACATGGTGGCATAACTTGTGCAATGAAAAATGCATTTGGAGGATTATTAACAAAAAGGAGGCATTTTTCACACCAATACATGTCTGAAGTGCTAGTAGATTTATTAATTGTTCAAAAACAAATTCATCCCAACATACTAGCTATTGTTGACGGTACAGTATGTGGTGATGGAGCAGGTCCAAGAACAATGATTCCTAGAATTAAAAATTATCTCATTGCTGGGTATGATCAAGTAGCTGTAGATACTGTAGTTGCCAAAATTCTAGGTTTTGATCCCTTAAAATTACCGGCTATTAGAATAGCACATGACGAGGGAATTGGATGCGGTGATTTTAAACAAATTGAGATTATTGGCGAAGACATATCTAAAATTAATTGGAATTTTAAAGTGAAACGTAGCATAGTAATTTGGGGAGATCAAATGGTTAGAAAAGGAGCACTTAGTTTTATAAATCCACTTCTTAAAAATGAGTTTTTTTTTAAGGCTCCAATTTTGGGTTCCTTAATATACCATGATATGTTCTGGTATCCTATTGTTGGAAAACAGAGGATAAAAAAATTTATGCAGACTGATTGGGGTAAGCTTTTTAATAGTTATCCAAATTCATAGAGATTTTTAATTTTAAACCCCTAGATAATATTTCTCCTCTTTTGATTCCATTTTTCTATCTAATAAAAGTCTCTTTCCTATGATAACTATATCAATCTTTCAATTCATTAATTTTCTTTTTTATCTTGATTTCGTCTATGCTTTTCGATTTTCATCGTTAATATTGAACTGAGTATACCAATTTGGATTTTTATAGATGCTTTAGCTCCCCATTTTTTGTAAATAAATCTAAGTAATAATCCTAATATCAGGAATGTAGCTAATATAACGATCCAAATATTGTAAATATTCAGGCTTTCAAAAAATAAAAAATATAGTAGATTATGTCCCAAATATACAGTTAGAGAATAATAAGAGTAATAGAATAAAAATTTATAACTCTTTTTAGTATCTTTGATAATAAATTCTTCAAATATTAGTAAAAGTGAAAATATGAGTAATTCAATTCCCAGAGAATAAATAATCCATGAAAAACTTGTTCTTTCTAAAAAATTGGGGAATATAAACAAAATTCCT
>SDBS01006948.1_pt1 | contig 11009 bp, 8 predicted proteins | sample 2277091 | NCBI WGS metagenome assembly SDBS01 (sample SAMN10404972, study PRJNA504765) | marine sediment metagenome | isolation source: marine sediment core GS10_PC15, 163 cmbsf | place: Arctic Ocean: Southern Knipovich Ridge | collected 2010 | reverse complement strand
GCAGAAGGACATCGAGAAGCGGGATTTCAGCTCGGTTCGCTATCTTACGAACGCCGGCGCCGCGCTGCCGCCGTCGTATATACCCCGGCTCGAAAAAGTGTTTCCGAACGCACGGCTCTTCTCGATGTACGGTCAGACCGAGTGCAAACGTACGCTGTATATGCCGCCCGAAGAGCTTGCGGCCAGACCGACATCGGTCGGCAAAGCCATTCCGAACGAAGAGGTGTGGATCGTCAAGGAGAACGGCGAGCCGGCGGCTCCGGGCGAAGTGGGCGAGCTTGTGGTACGCGGCAGCAACGTGATGCAGGGGTACTGGGGCAAACCCGAAGAGACCGCTGCGACACTTCGACTTACTAAATACCCGTGGGAAAAAGCCCTGTATACAGGCGATCTGTTCAAAATGGACGAAGAAGGATACTTCTACTTCGTCGCTCGCAAAGACGACATCATCAAAAGTCGCGGCGAGAAGGTCAGCCCGAAAGAGGTCGAGGCCGCCATACATGAGATTGAAGGTGTAGCTGAAGTGGCTGTGGTGGGTGTGGACGACGAGATACTCGGCCAGGCCGTCAAAGCGTACGTGGCTCTGGACGACGGGGCGACTCTGACCGTCAAGCAGATTTTGGCCCTGTGTCGTTCACGCCTCGAAGCGTTTATGGTTCCGAAATACGTTGAGTTTCTGGATGAGTTACCGAAAACAGTGACTGGAAAAGTGCGGCACGCTTCGTTGCGGAAAGAGTAGAAGAGCGACGAGTGCGAGTTGCTTTGCATATCGAGAAGACGGTCGAGTCGCCGCTGAGCGGTGAGTGTGATGGCCGGTTGGTCGGGCCGGCGGCAAACGAAAGGGTAGTGGCAGCTATGAAAATATGTACGCGATGTGTTCTTCCGGAAACCTTTCCCGGCATATCATTCGACGACGAAGGTGTCTGTTCCGAATGTCGGAGGGCAGTTCCGTCTGAACGGCTGGCACAGCAGCAGGCACGCTTTCGCGCCAAATTCGAGTCGGTCATCGAAAAAGTACGCGGTACGGGACAGTATGACTGTCTGATGTCATACAGCGGCGGGAAAGACAGCACGTATACCCTGAAACTGTTGGTGCAGGAGTACGGTCTGCGTGTGCTGGCCGTCACGGGTGACAACGGTTTCATTGCACCACGGGCTCTTGAGAACATCTGGGCTGTGGTTGAGGCGCTGGACACAGATCTCTATATAGTGAAACCACGATTGGGTATGCTCAAACGTCTTTTTACAGCATGTGCAACCGAGTCGCCGTACCCGGTGCGAGCCCTCGAACGAGCCAGTTCGATCTGCAATTCATGCATGGGTGTCATAAAACTGATCAACACGAAACTTGCCGTTGAGAAGCAGATTCCGATAGCGGCGTACGGCTGGTCGCCGGGTCAGGCGCCGACAGCTTCATCGGTGTTCAAGATGAGCCCGTCAATGATCCTTCAGACCCAATCGGCCTTTGTTGAGGCCGTCAAACCCATTATAGGAGACGACTTGCGTCCATATCTGCTCGATGAAGCTATGCTCGATGCAGCCGAGCTGCTGCCAACAAATGTCGCGCCGCTGGCATTTTTCGACTACGACGAGGACAACATTCACAGAGAGATAGCCACTCTCGGGTGGCAGCCGCCGCAGGACACCGACGCCAACTCGAGCAACTGTCTGCTGAATTCGTTTGCCAACCTTATACACATGAGACAATTCAAGTTTCATCCGTACGCAATGGAGTTGAGCGGTCTTGTGCGCCGCGGTGTGCTCGAGCGCGAGGAAGGTATCGAGCGAACCAGCGGCACAGAGGAAGTGGACGAGACGCTGGCTATTGTGGAACAGCGGTTGGGAATACGTGTTGGAGAAGAATGAAATGACAACGGCCGACACTATGATAGTTGAACCGTCGGAGCTTACCTCTGCAGAGGTTGCCAGCCCGTTTTCGAACATCGATCCGGGTCGCAAATGGTTCGTGCTCCACACGAAATCGCGGCGCGAGAAGAAGCTTGTAAGGGGATGCGCGACGTTGGGCATACCGAGCTATCTGCCGCTTCGCAAAAGCGTCACCATGTGCAAAGGTCGTCGGCACACGGCGGATGTACCTCTGTTCCCGGGCTATGCGTTTGCATATATGTGTCGTGAAGACCGCACTGAGATGTACAGAACCGGGCACACGGCTAATGTTATCGACGTATTCGATCAGGTCGGGCTAATTGCAGACCTTCGCCGTATCGAAACAGCTCAAGAACAGGGAGCATGCCTTATTCCGGAACGGGTGGTCGTTCGAGGCACACGTGTGCGCATTATTGACGGGCCGCTGATGGGGCTCGAGGGAGTGGTGAGAACCTTAAAAGGCAAAACGCGACTGGTCCTTTCAGTCGATTGCATTCAGCAGGCAGTATCCTGCGAAGTTGACAACTCGATGGTGGTCCCGCTTTAGAGCGAAACCATCACACTACGTGACATCCAGTTCACGCGGTGTCGTACATAAGTAGTTGATATACGGTAGGTTGCAAAGGTCGATCAGATGCAGCCGAAAGGGACGGAGTGTGTCTTAATCAGTAACCATTCATTGATATGGACGACGCCTTGCCTGCATAACTGTTTGCAGTACACTGGTGCGGTTACCTGACTTATAAGTATGTGTGGTCAAGAACTTGTCCGATAGTGTATACTCTCAACAATGGGCTGTCACTTCTGAATAGACCGCCAGCTGATTCAACTGTTTGCGGAAGCGTGAGAGGGTGTGCCGAGAATGAGGCGAGGGATGAGGTTGTTGCTGCCGCTTGTGTTTGCGGTTGCCTATGCAGGATATTGTCTGGGATTCTCTTCTGAAACGAGTATTTCAGCAGACCGTTCGTTTGCTACTCTGAATGTTCCGCTAGGTCAGTCTACTGATGTCACGTTCCAGTTGGACAATGATGGTGAAAACGCGATTAGGGGATTTTACTATACAGACAACATTCCCGCCGAATTGATTGTGAACACTCTTTCAGTACAGGTTGACGGTGAAACCCTTACCCCGTCCGAGTATACTTACGAGACAGGAGGTGTGGGCTCCGTTTATTCCGGTTGCCGTCCGTACAGATGGATCATTGAGACACCGCCGGGTTTTGCAGAAGACAATCCTGTCTCGCAAAGTGTGGTTATCCGATACAGTGTCTCGGACGCAACCGGGGTTGCCGCAACCTACGAATTTCCTGGCAACGAGTGGGCTGGAAATGTTGAGGGAGGCACCGGCAATGCGTTCGGTTATGACGATGATGCGCCAACACTCACATTCGCTTTGTCGTCTCCTGAACCTCAAGGAACTCCGGTGTCAGGACCGTTTGGTCTGGCTGTATTGGCATTGCTGTTGTCATTGGCGGTTGTATTCAGAGATCGTTTGACGACAGACAAACGTGACGTTTTGTGAGGGACATTCATATATTCGAATGACTTCGTTGACTTTTGCGATGTAAACGGGAGAGACGAAAGATGTCTGAACAGCCGATGGACGAAACCAGACTGGAAGAGTTCCTGGACAGAAAGAAAATCGACCGGAGACGGTTCTTGCAGCAGTTTGCTCGAGGTTCGATTAGTGCTGCGGCGGTGGCAGCCGCACACGGCCTGATACCGCGGCTGTTCAAACCGGCGTACGCGACTCTCTATCCGAACCGGGTCACGCGCGTTTATTCCGAGAACGCCACGTCCTGGGATTTCAGTTCGGGCTATTATTTCGACGCTATAGCTGGAGATGTGGCCAGACAGATGGTGAACCAGGCTGTGCAGGACCTTACCGATGCTACCAGTGCGGCAGCCGCCTGGAACGAGATTATGGCCAGCTATGTTCCCGGTGATAAAGTGGCTATCAAAATCAATCTGAACAACATCTACAACACGTCGGATATTGATAACAACATGGACGCCGTTGCGCCGGTAATTGACGCGGTTGTGGCCGCTCTGAACCAGAATGTGGATGTTCCCCTCTCAGACATCCTTGTGTATGACTCACAGAGAGCCCTGCCGATCGACAGGCTTGTCAATAGAAGCGCGTATCCTTCCGTGTTCTCGGATGACAATGGCAGTTGGAGGGATGGGGATCCTTCTGTATGGAACGATTCCGTGATAGTTACGATCCGGGATCCAGTGGGTAATCCCGCCTACGTATGCAACGTTTCTGACCTGCTGACACAATGTGAGCATCTGATTAATATACCCTTGCTGAAGCGTCACCCTGAGGCCGCTGTCACCGGTGCAATGAAAAACCATTACGGTTCGGTCAGCAACTGTTTTGAACTACACACGCAGCCCTACCGTAGAAACGGCAGCTACATTGGTGACATCAACAACCATCCGGAAATCAGAGGCAAGACCCGGCTTATTGTTGCCGATGCGCTTTTCGGTAGCTGGGCACACAACCAGGGCCCGCCCAGACAATGGCAGATTTTCAACAATGGTTCGCCCAACAGCGTCTTGGCCAGCCTCGATCCCGTAGCAATCGATTCTGTCATGTTTGACATAATCAATGATGAGCGGAATGCGAGAGGCTATCCTGAGGAGGAACATGGTCACTTGGAAGTTGCGATGAACTATCATGGTCTGGGTGTGCACGAACACAAGCCATATAGCGAGATCTCGTATCGGGAGTCTGAGTTGGGACAAACGACGACGACACGTGCAGATATCGACCGCATTATCAAGGAACACAAAGAAGGCCAGGCAACCGACAGTCAGGTGATCAGTGTAATCGACAGTTACATGAGTGGTGAATGAATGAGCGCAAGACATGTGTCGCATTGTCCATGCTTGTAGCTCTCAGCAAACTAGAGATGCCTTCCGGAACATAAGCCTTGTAGACTGCATTTGGATTACGACTTCCGCTGAAATGATGGAAGGGTTCTTTGCAGGTCACGCATTCCAGAGATAGATTCCAGTGCGATTATTATGCCGGGTGCGTGATTCTCATGCATTTTCTGCGCAACACCTGTGAAACCACCCGGATCAACGCACATTGTTTTCTCTCGATTTCAGCAGGATCGTCTAACCATATACCACGCTTTTGAACGGCAAATGGAGTAGAGCATATGTCGATAATAGGAAGGATGCGACAACGGTTTGCGAAAATCGGTATGGCACATATAGCCATCGATGATTATCCGAGCCCAAGAGGATCACTCTGGAAGGAGTGGCAGCGGCGGAGTTGTGTGGATTTTCTTCGCTACTCGATGCGGGTTGAGCAAGAGATCCGGGTAAGCTGGATAAGAAAAGTGCGAAGCTGGTACTGGCGGCAGATACTCATGTCGGATTGTACAAGCGTGGGTACAGGGCTCAGACTGGGTCCACGCGGCATACGCGTTTTCAGGGGGGAAGGAAGCAGGTTGATCATCGGAGACAATGTCATAATATACACGCCATGCATGTTTGTATTGCCGACACACATATTCCCCGACAGCATAATTGAGATCGGTGACGGGACCCATATCGGACGGAACTCTGCAATTCGTGCTGCAAAAGAGGTCCGGATCGGAAAAGGTTGTCTGGTGGGACCCTGGGTACGCATTTTCGATTACAATGGACATCCCATACAACCGGGAGACGGCCGGGCCGGTGCGCCGACACCTCGGGATGAAGTAGCTCCGATTCGAATCGGAGACAATGTCTGGATCGGCGAGAACGCGTTTATTCAGAAAGGGGTCACCATCGGCAACAACTCGATCGTTTCGGGCAATTCTGTCGTAATAAAGGACGTGCCCGAGAACACGATCGTCATGGGCAACCCGGCGAGAGTAATCCTCTGGCTTGACAAGGGCGAAACCGACCAATGAATGCCTGCGTGAGCGAGGGTATAACCACCGATGATACGCATCTCAGGGTAGCTATAGCATCCTCGGGGTTGGGTCATGTAACCCGTGGCATGGAGGTCTGGGCCGAAACGCTTGCAGCCGATCTCGCAGGAAGAGGCGTCAAGGTTACTCTGTTCAGGGGTGCAGGTCCCATAAAGAACGACTACGATATCGTGATTCCCTGTTTCAAACGAATGGGAACCGTGTCGCAGGTTGGAAGGCTGCTAAACCTTTTCGGCGGCTGGCGTGTGGGGCTCGGATCACCTGCCCAGGTGGAATCGTTCAGTTACGGACTCGGCCTTTTGCGGCACCTACGTCGAGGATATGACGTTGTCCACATAAAACAGGGTAGTCTCGGCCTTTTTCTGAATCGAGCAGCGAGACTGAATCTATTCAATGCCCCTGTGATCCTATCGAATGGACAGTTTGCGCAGCCGGAATTCCTGAACCGCTTCGAGTATGTTCAGCATCTGTCACCCTATGAAGCAGAACGGACATGTCGAGAAGGGGCGGATAAATGCTGTTCCTTTGTTGTTCCGAACCTCGTGGACACTGTTAAGTTTCAGCCTCGCAACAAAGCCAAAGCAAGAGAACAGATTGGTCTGCCGCAAGATGCGTTTATCGTCCTGACGGTTGGAGCCATCAAAAAGTATCACAAGAGAATGGACTACTTTGTTTCAGAAATGTCTGCTCTTCGCAAGCTTCGCGATCGTAAGTTCCATTTTCTCGTGGTTGGTGCTGAGGATGCTGAAACTCCTGGACTAAGAACGTACGGCGAATCGTTGCTTGGGGACAGTCTTTCCATATTCACCGACATGCCCAACGAGGATATGCCGCTGTTGTATAATGCAGTTGATGTGTTCACATTGTGTTCGCTGCGGGAAGCGTTTGGCACAGTATTCATCGAAGCTATGGCCTCCGGCATACCGGTGATATGTAACTCATTTCCCGTTACGCAATGGATTGCCGGCGACGGAGGCAAGTGTGTCGATATGCAGCAGCAGGGCAGCCTGGCGCAAGCCCTGGTCGTGTTGATAGATGACCGTGAGAAGTGCGCTGCTATGGGTGCCGCTGGACGGGAGCGTGTCCTCAGGGAATTCTCGAAGGAAGTTGTCACATCCAAGATGATCGAGATGTACCGGGAAGTTATCGGCAGATCGCCGTACCTCAGCAATAAACTCCAGACTTGAGTACTGTAGACCGGAGGTAATGTTCCGTGCTATTTCCATCGCTTGAGTTCATTATATTCGCCGCTGTGTTCTTTGCAGGCTGGCCACTGCTGCGCAAAAGAAACGCGACCCGGTGGATATATCTGACGGCCGCATCGTTCATATTCTACGGGTGGTGGGACTGGCGGTTTCTGTTCCTGATACTTGGTAGCGGACTCATAGACTACTTCGCAGCGCTCGGAATGGTTCGGTGGCCGCACCGCAAGAAGTTGTGCCTGATACTATCGATTTGCGGTAACCTCGGGTCGCTTGGAATTTTCAAATACCTTGACTTCGCCATTGGCAACATGAACGGGTTGATGCATATCTTCGGAATTACAACTTCAATTCCCATGACGAACCTTATTCTGCCGGTAGGAATCAGTTTCTACACATTCCAGTCGATGAGCTACACATTCGACGTGTATCGTGACAGATTCACCCCGACACGCAACGTTTTTCACTTCTTTGCCTATCTGTCGATGTTTCCGCAACTGGTTGCCGGTCCTATTGTCCGCGGGGCGTACCTGTTACCGCAACTCGAGCACGCCAATCCCACGACCGAAAAACAACGATGGGACGGGTTGCAGCTTATCGCATACGGTCTGTTCAAGAAGGTTGTGGTCGCTGACACAGTGGCGCTCACTATCGACGCTGCTTACGGCACGAACGTTCCTGTAGAATCGGCGGCGTACTGGTGGATTGTGGTATTGATGTTCAACGTTCAAGTCTATTGTGACTTCAGCGGGTACAGCGACATTGCGCGTGGTTTGGCGCATTGGATGGGCTACGACTTTCCTCTCAACTTCGATCATCCGTTTATCGCTACGAGCATCCGGGAGCTGTGGTCGCGTTGGCACATCTCGCTGGGGAGCTGGTTCCGTGATTACATGTACTTTCCGCTGGGAGGGTCCAGGGGCAGCGAGTTCGCCACACATCGAAACCTGTGGATCACGATGCTCGTCTGCGGGCTGTGGCATGGAGCATCATGGTCATATGTCATATGGTGCGGCTCGTTTGCGTTGCTCATGTCTATCGAGCGGCTCACGGACTGGCCGAAGAAGCTGTGCTCACTGCCGGGGGGCAGGCACGTCAGTGTGGTTTTGACCGTTTGCCTGTTTGGGTATGTCTGTGTGTTCTTCCGGGCAGCATCGATCAGTCAGGCCTTGAGCGTTCATCGTATAATGCTGGACGTAACGCGTTTGAACCTCGGGATGGCGCTAGACTTGTTCGACGGCAAGCCTTTGTTCTTGATGGCTCTTATAATGGCGCGACATGCCTATTTCCACTTTGGCATGGAAAAGTGGCAATGGAACGAGTCGCCAACGCTTGCCGTTCTGCGTCCGGTCTATGTAAGCATACTTCTGGTGGCGAGTGCATTCTTCCGTGGACCCGGTGCATCATTCGTCTACTTCCAGTTCTAGCCCGAGTTGTCCATCAGAGACCACAACGATATGCTGGAATCTCCAACAGATAAGAGAGCGACAAAGACACGGATTTTGTCAGGCCGAGATTGAACCACAGCATGGGTAAGAAACGTGATCGAGAGGATGTCTGACAGATGAACGCGAGCGGATCGAATAAGTGTAATCGATCAGAAGGCTCGGGTATACGCGAACGCCTGCTGTCCGGGCGAGTGGTCGTTGCCCTGATTCTGACAATGGTCCTGGGTCTGACGCTTGGTTTCGCGCGACACGAGAAAATGACAGGTTTGAGTCCCGAGCGTTTCTTTGTGATGAAGACGGACTGGCGCAACTGTGCGGATGTTGTCCTTGCTGGCGCTTCCCGTGTATATCGAGGGCTTTCACCGGAGGAGATCGAGAGTCATTTACCCGGTCTGCGGGTACTGAACTACGGTTTTAGCGCCATAGGCTACTCCGATTCCTATCTGCGCGCCGTGGAGAACGTGTTGCGCAACGACGGCAGACGCAAAATCATAGTGCTCGACATATCTCCTTGGGGGTTGACAGAAGGATCCGTAGTTGACAACGGGTTCATGGACTATATGGGCAGATCCAACAAGAAAAAGATGATGATCCGTTGTTTCAGTCCGACCTTGTTTTTCTTCAGACCTGTCGAATACCGTGTCGGAAAGAGAGGAATCCGCGTTCTGCTCGGTCGCGACAAGAATGCGGAACACTACTTCCAAGACTTTCGCACCGACGGCTACGCTCCCTCATATCGAGTACCCGAGCATCCGAAAGAGGCGGCAATGAGAGGTGTGACTCGATCCTATCAGGGTGTGGGTCCGGTCAGTGAAAGGCTCGTGGATGGACTCATCAATACCGTTGCGGATTGGACTCAGAAAGGAATTGAAGTCTACGCTCTCACTATTCCGACATATCCCGAGATGGATGAATTGGAGGATAGGTTGGGACGATTCGATCGAGCATTGTTTATCGAGAGATTCGAGACCGCAGGAGGCACATGGCTCTACATTGAGCGCGAGGGCTACCACACCTACGACGGTAGTCATCTGCACAGAGATTCAGCATTGAAACTGTCGCGCGAGATTGGCAGGAGGATCGCACAGCCGTCCTACACGACTCTCAAGGAAACCGCGGTGTCAGAAACTTCGACAGCTCTGCGGACTGACGGCATTCCCGTATCGGATGAGATATGAGTCTGAAGAGAGAAGCAAGAACTGTTGGAAAACATACCGTTATCTACGGAATGGCAGGTGTGTTGGGCCAGCTTGTCGGTTTCATCATGCTTCCGGTCTACACACGCTACCTTACTCCAAGCGATTACGGGATAATGGATCTGGTGGGAATAACGGCTGTGCTGCTGACCAGTGTCATCTCTGTCGGGATCTCGGCAGCGATGACGCGATTCTACTTCGACGGCAAGAATATACAGGAACGCCGGGAAGTGATCAGTACAGGAATAATAACCTTCTCGACTCTTGCCTTGGTGTCGGTGATGATTCTGTCGATGTTGACGAAGCAGTTCTCATCTCTGATTCTGGGCTCACCCGGCTACGCTTCACTTTTTCTGATCTCGTTTGCAACCATATGGACCGGTACGCTTGTCGATTTAGGCCAGAACTACCTGAAAATTCGGCGATGGTCCGTGATATTTCTGGTCGTATCAGTCAGCCGGCTTATTGTAGCTCTTTCTCTGAACATTTACTTCGTTGTTGTACTCAGGAAAGGCGTCGCCGGCATACTGCTGAGCAATCTCATCACAAGCACATTGTTCTCGGCGCTGCTTATAGTGCCTATACTCGCAGCGGTCGGACTGCGAATTTCGTGGTCGAAGTGCGTGCACATGTTACGTTTCGGCGCACCGCTGGTCGTGTCCAATATAGCTCGGAACATAGTCAACCGTTCCGACAGATACTTCATAAACGCGTTCGGTGGTTCTGCGGCTACAGGTCTGTACTCGCTCGGGTACAAGTTCGGTACACTGGGACATATGTTAGTGGCTTCGCCGTTCCAACAGATCTGGTTTCCACGCCGAATAGAGAAACACAAGATGGAGGACTCGGATGAGATATTCGCCCGGGTGTTCACCTATTTCCTGTTTCTCAACATGTTTGCAGGGTTGGGAGTGTCCATACTGGTAAAAGACGTTCTGAAGTTGATGGCCACTGAACAGTACCTGAATGCGTACAGAGTTGTGCCGCTGATTATTCTGGCACACGTCGTATTCGCTTTGTTCAGCCATTTCAGTATCAATATCTACATTGCAAAAAAGACAAAATACATAGCGTATGTCGACATGGCAGGCGCCTTGTTGAATCTCATGCTGAACTATGTCCTGATAAAACAATTCATGGTGTGGGGCGCAGCGGCGGCAACAATACTGTGTTTTATGTTTCGGTCGGGCATGACATATGTGACCGCTTCCAGGATATGCCCGATCAGATTTGAAGCGTGGCGCTCATGCCATCTGCTGTTGTGTGCAATTAGCGTATATTGGATATCGACACTGTTTGAGTTCGAGCCGCTATGGCTTGATCTTGTACTGAAGACGCTTG
>SDBS01006947.1_pt1 | contig 11011 bp, 4 predicted proteins | sample 2277091 | NCBI WGS metagenome assembly SDBS01 (sample SAMN10404972, study PRJNA504765) | marine sediment metagenome | isolation source: marine sediment core GS10_PC15, 163 cmbsf | place: Arctic Ocean: Southern Knipovich Ridge | collected 2010 | reverse complement strand
ATTTCTTTAGTAAAGCCCTTGATATAACCGTAATAGTATTTACTGATAAGGCCCATCGTTCCCACTCCGCCGAGGCCGTGCAAATACTCTATCACGAGCGTTTTGGCTCCCTGCCGTGCCGCGGAAATGCCGGCCGGCGCCCCGCCGGTACCCCCACCAACAACAACCACGTCCACCTCCCCAAGGATGGGCACAGCCCGCTTATCTGCAGGAACCCTTGAAGGTTCGGTCGGTGTCCGATGTATCCCGCTCAAATTCTCTCGAACATCTCCCGAAGTAACGTCCGCTACCGGCTTACCGCGTAGTCTAACGTTATCCGGTCTAGTCATACTCTTCGCCTCCGATGCTGCCGCAGCACCGATGCGACTACCTACTTTCATTAGTTCCGACGGTCGAAGTAGCTTCTCTGCAGCACTGCGGGATACATCTGCGCAGCCGCCGAGCACGAACAGACGTTCGGTACCCCGAGGTCGGAAGGTATCCAGCTCGACTTTTTCAGCCCCGGGCCAGACCCCGGACACAGTTTTCTTTCCTTTCATCGGGTCAGGCGGTACCTGAAAGAGCGTCTCCGAAGCATCTGCCTGGCCGGGATGCCAGGTTTTATCACGGGCGATTTGTTCAGCCTCGGCAAAAGAAGCAAAAGAACCGTCCTTCATCGGTATTTCGAGCATGTATTCGATGGTCTCGTGTCTGGAACCGTCTTTAAACCGTATCGGCGTAGCTATCTTCCGTGCCTTGATGTCTTTGCCATTTCGTAAGTCCCCGCCGACAACGATCCGCTTAAAACTCTGCAAGCCAGCCGGATAAGGCTGGAAGCTGGCCCCCGCCATTCTCGCTACACTTGCCCGCGGCGTCGCATCGATAACAATCTTGGCCCTGACCGCCTGTCGTCCGGAACGGTTGGCCATAACGATACCCGCAACTTTACCGTCACCATCACGCAGTACGTCAGTCGCATAACAGCCAAATAAATACTGGACGCCGGCTTCGAGCAGTGCCTCATCCAACGTACGCTTGACCTGCATCGGCGTCGGAGGAATTCGCGCTGCTGTCTCACTGGACTTTGTGAATGAACGCTTATCCTCTATCACAATCTCGCCCAAAAGCACTCGATTGACATCGGGACTCTTCTTGACTATGAATTTCACGTAACAGGCCTTCCCGGTAACCGACGCTGAAAGTTCAATCTGCCCCCACGGTTCGGGGAGGGCTTGCCCGAGTCTTTCATTCTTAATGACGGCGAGCTGATTCCATTGTTTTCTATCGTTGCTAATAGAGACAGTAACGCTTTCCACTTCGAAGTCATCGCCGAGTGCGCTGCTATGGCGCTGATAAGCCATAATGTGGACTTTCTCAAGCTGATGTTCGGCGCCCAGGTTAGCGATAATGGTCACATCACCGTTATACTGAACGCTCTGACTTGACGCATTGTGCCATCTGCCGTCAGTGAGTAACGACGGCGACGGCGTGTCTTTGTGAACGCCGGCGGATGTTGTGTCGGCTTCGTAGGTGAAATCGATTCTGTTACGAGCCAACAACGCGACAGACGGCTCGGCAAAAACTTTCTTTGCCAGTGGCAGGCTCGGCACCTCACCCGGTTCCAGCCACAGCCGATACGTCCCGCAAATATCCGCGCCAAGGTATGGCCGCTCCGCCGCAAGAAAAACTTTTGTACCTCCTTGCGCTGCTTCGACAGCCGCTGCCACGCCACCCGATGTGCCGCCGACAACTACAACGTCCACATCATAAGCAACGGGAATGTCCCGCTCCGATTCATTTACTACTCTTTTTGCTGAGGCTTTCGAACAGCCTCCCTGTACAAAAGGCAAAAAAAACAGTATCACGACCACTATGAGTTGAACCAATTTCTTCATTTTCCAATCCTTTCTATGAATACCTCCAGCTTTATTTTTCCACCTCTTTTTTCTCCTCGGTACATCCCTGCCCAAATTCTTTATCTGTTCTTATAAAAGCCGCATCAGCACCATTATTTTCTTGATGCTAACATTATCTTTACTATTCGGTCATTTGCAATAAGAATCCTTTTAAGTTACTCATACAAAGCGAAGATACAAAATTCGATATTCAATAATCAATAATCAATAATCAATTACCATTCACCAATTACCAACAAAAAGGGGCTTATACCAAATCGGTATAAGCCCCGAATTGATACAAATCTGCTATATCAACCACGCAATCTTAATTGCCACCTGAATCCAGGCTTACGGTTGTGGTTCTGGCTCTGGTTCCGGTGCCGGCCGATACAACCGAATGTCGTCGAAATACATCTTGCCCGCACCGCCCGGGACTGTTGTGTTGCCTCTGGTTCCCAGGCCAATCGCGATCCGGTCTACATCGGTCAGATCAATACCCTGATCGGCAAACGTCTGCAGCGGAATCACCCACTCCTGCCATGTGCCTGCTTGTGTCGCATCGGGATTATCATGGTACTCCACTGCCGCGGTTCCCGACATGTCGGTCACCGCCACGTACATAGGCTCGGCGGCATTGGCCACATCGCCTCTGAACCACAGAGACAATTCTCCAACGCCGCTCTTGGTCCAGTCTCGCGGAGCGGTTAATGTCAGTTCTGCTTCCGAATACTTCTTGAAGCCTTGCTTGTTGTTGTCGTAGACCAGCGGCATCGACTGATTGCCGCCGTGGACGAACCTCTCCTCGGTGAATGAAGAGGTAGTCTCATCCCCCACCTCCGAGCCGGTCCCATTGCCCGGGTAGGCCGGTTCATCATCATGCGCAACATAGCCAAGTCCATCTTTCCACGCCCACCATATCTGACTGTTGCGAGCGTCGTAGCCCTCGAAGTCGTCCACGACAAGGAAGTCACCCGTGGTAAAACTCCAGAGGTAGCCGACCCACGGACTGCCAGAGTCGAGGTTATTGACCTCATCAACACGCCAGTAATACGTGGTATTCCACTGGAGTTCTCCGGGTTCATAGCTTTCCGAACCGAGATCCCTGTTGCCTATGTATTCGGGTGAGCTTGTATCAGCGTTTGCCACGGCTTCTGCATCGGCGCCGAAATAGACATCATGGCGAGCGGCTTTGTACCCGGGACTCCAGTTGAGAACTGCTGTGTGAGTAACATCGATTTGTCCTGTGCCTGGTTTGGGCCTGTTGGCTCTCAAAGGCAGTTGAAGATGACCCGACGGGATGACCGTCCGATCGCCAAACGTGTCTATCCATTCGAGTTTGGCTAACGCGCCAGGATTGTATTTATTCCACTCCATTACGAGAGAATAACTTCTTCCTGCAACGAGTTCGATACCTTTGGTCGTGTATTCCGGTATGCCTCCATCGTTTGGCCATCTATCAATCAACAACCTGTCATCCAGCCACAGTTTTCCACTGTTGTTCACATTTATGATAAAGCGATACACCCCACTGTAGGCCACATGAAGTTCCGCGGACCACTTAGCTGAGTACTCGCTTGTTGGGATTCCTTCGGCGGGTGAGTTTATACCCTCAACATCACCATCAGGCCATTGGAAATCAATCCTGGATTCGGTGCGGACCACTGTAGGCTGCCCGCTCATATCTGGATTGCGGAAGTATTCAGCTTTGACACCATCGTTAGGTCCGCCTGAAGTTGCAAATGTCCAGATATTGCCTTTGTTCAATTTCCCCACCGTAGTATGCTCGTCGATACGCCAGTAATACGTGGTTTCTTTTTCGAGCGTACCAGGTTCATATCTGTTCAGCGCCGTACTCCCAATGAATACACTTGCATCGTTGGCTTCTACAACCGCTTTGTCGGTGCCGAAGTAAATATCGTGCAAGTAAGCGTCTATACCGATTTCCCAGGAAAGTCCCACACCATTTGGATCAACCCATTTTGCTACGTCACGAGGTCTGGGATCGTAGGCTTCGAGCATAGCGGCAGTGAAGCTCCACACGTTGCCGACAATCGTTGTCCCATCTGCCTGGATTTCATTGATTTTCCAGTAGTAGGTTTCACCGGGAGTGATATCTTCTGTATGCCAGTAAAACTCCAAGTCCGTTTGTACCTGGAAGTCGGCATGGGTCAGATTCGGGTCCGTTCCAAAGTACACGGCGTGTGACACGGCATCTTCACCTGCGACCCAATTCAGCAGAAGGAAAGAAACGCCCTTGGCGCCATCTTCAGGTTGAGGATTTTGTGCTTTGAGAAAAAAAGAAGCGTCGCCCATAAACAAATCCCGCACCTGTGATGCGGAAAGATCGCGAGCATAAATCATGACTTCGTCGATTCCACCGTTGAGGTACTGATCCTCATTCGCGGGGTTCTTCCCAATATTCACATTCCTCTCATTAAGATCAATGCTTCCTTCATGTGATGCCTCACCTTCCAGTTTCCCATCCACATACTGTTTGAGTACACTGCCGTCATAGGTACCAACTACATGGTGCCATTCACCGTTGAACGAGTTGTCTATCGATATGCGTGTTGCGTACGGGCCGCCGTCCCAAATAGCGAATAATAATAGATTGGTTCTGTGTTTCATCTGATAGCTATTGTCCTTTGATACATAATGGTTCTGGCCTCCCATCTGCCCTCCGGCAGGGTCCCCGGCATCGACTGTCTTTACCCACGCCGATACTGTCAGCTTGTCGGTAATATTGAGGTTTTCAGCATTACCGCAATCGACATAATCACTTGTACCATTAAGCTGCAACGCCTTTCCAAAGGGTCCTTCGATCCACAGTGGAGAACCATTGATAGTGCCGTCATTTCCACTGCCACTTTGATCATAGACAACCGTACCCTGGCCTTCATCAAAAGACCAATATCCTACCAGTGAACCTGCATTGCCGACGCTCGCGCCAAGACCCAGCGCAAGAACAAACGAAATAGAAAGTGTCACTCTCGTAAACATAATAAATCCTCCTCTTAGATTAGAATTCGAACAAAACAATTAGATTAGATTAGAATTCGAACAACTTGAGACCAAACATACACAGCAACGGCTTGTCAAGTCATCTGATAACCTCCTTTCGAGCTCCAGCTCTTTCATACGGTTTTTGTTCTGCTAATAGTTAGTCTTTGAGTCTTCTCATCCATTCCGGCCAGTCTTCGGCGGCGACCCCACCAGCCTTGGTCCACGGGCCATTTATGTTGAAATTCCGGTGCCATTTCAGGTGCCATAGACGCTTGAGTCCGACCTTCGAAATCGACGCGTCCATGAACAGGCAGTTCACAACGCCATGGTGCCTATTCAAGCAAAATCGCTTCATGTTTGAACTTATGTTGAAGGTAATCTCCTCCCCATCGAACGCCGGGGGCTCGTCGTGCTCGAAAGGACGACCCTCGGCATGAAGACAATCCAAGAACAGTGGTATGTTTCCCACGCCCTTGACGTTGAGTTTTCTCCAGAAGTTCTCGAGCGGGCGGGCGAACGCTTCATCAGCGTTTCGGGCATTGTAGGCCCAACCGTTGAGACCGTAGCTGAGCAGAACATCGTCCGGTCCGCGATAGGCCCCGTGCGGAACGGCTCCGCCTTCGTCGTAGGGCTTCGTGGCCAACGGACACAGCGTGATCTGCCGATCATGGTAGTAGTAGTGACGCAGCGCTGTTGCCCAGTGCCTCTTGTCATTGGTATTGTAGCTGCTGCACCCGCTGCAGAACCGACCCTCGTAATCGTTGTCATACATAGAGAAAACCAGGCTCCATTGATGCAGATTTGACTGGCACACCGAGGCTTTGGCCTGTTCCCGTGTCCGTCTGAGTGACGGCATCAGGATCGCCATCAGCAGGGCAATGATCGCAATAACGACTAAGAGCTCGATGAGTGTAAAAGCGTCTCGCTGAACCATGTTTCACCTCCTTTACCTACTGCAAAACATGTCTTTCTTATATAAACGGCGACTCGCCATTTAGTGCTCATGCTCTCATTATACCAGATAACCAGCAAGGCAACTACACAATTATATACCCTCCGAGCTATAGAATCAAAAAAAAATCTGGCTGTACCCTAACGAGGGTGCCTCAAAAAAATTTTTGGCAACAGAGATTTTAGTATTTGACTTTGAGCTCTTCATAGGTGTCCGTTCTTTCCCGACCGAGATCCTTGAGTTCCGTCATCGAAACGCCGGCGCTCGGAGCGGTTAACAGCCCGTTCAATCCACCCCCAATCTCGTTCCTGAGCCAAGTTGATCTCCTCCGGAGAGCACGGCGCTAGCATGTCGCGCAAACAAGCCTCGTATGTCTTGCCGATACTCTTTGAGGATTTTCTCTCCGAGCCCCTGCCAATCGCCACACCGGTACAGTGCTCGGGCCAGCACAATCTCTCGCAAGGGTTCCAAGCGGCGACGCTTCTCTCGTTGACGGTTGGCAAGCGGCTCAAGTCCCGTCATAACATGGCCTCGCATTCCAGGCTTGTTCAGAAGCCGAGACAGAGGCTCTGCCGCAGTTGGGTCTCCAATCTGTTCAATCGCTATTGCCAGAGAACGGTGGTGCGAGAGCGTTACGTTGGGATCAAGTGTGTCCAGCTTCTCCAGAAGAACGGGCAACGCACGCCGATCATGAGTGCTGCCGAGTGCGAGGATCAGCGCATCGACCGGCGTTGGCAAGTGTGCATATTCGGCCATGCTACCTTGATAGATCTTCGCATCCCACTCATTAATCTCTTCTATCAGTGCGACAAGTGTCGGCACAACTTCCCGCTCTCCCATGAGACCGAGCAGTTTCGCATAGGCTATCTTGACTTCACCTGTGGCCGAGGCAAACGCGAGTTTCAATGGCGACCGCGCCTTGTCAGTGTGAGAGAGTATGATTGCCAGCGCTTTACACCTCGTCGCTCGCGACTGGGTCTGGTCGCCATACTCACGGACGGCCGCATGAACAAGTCTATCGGGCAGTGGAAAGGAATCCCTGTCCGTTAGCACGTCTTTGGGCAAATTGCCAATCTCAACCAGATGCTGCTGCAACGCCTTGACGTCAATTTGCCTTGGCATACATTCGCCCCTGACTGCCATGGCAGCCGCCACCCCTGCTGCGTAGCCCTGGTTATGCATGTCCACTTGCATACGGACCATTGCTGTAGCGTCTCGATGCATGCTCATACCTAAACCAATAACGAGAATGCCATCTAACCCTCGTGGCAACAGACAGCGGTATGGCGTATAACATGTTCCACCGGGTGCTGGATGATTTGCCTTCCGGGTCTGCTCCGTGTGTGGGATGAAGGCAAAGTAGGTTTCGCTCGGGTAACCGTGCGAGTCGTAGTCGCTACCTGAAAGCACAATCGAATCCGGGTATGTGCGACCGGCGATCTGATCCAGATAGGAGAGCACGTGATCGCCAATCACGCGCCGACGTTCACGACTTTGGATCAAGGTGCCCATGTCATACGAAGCCGTTGAACTGGTCATGCGTACACCGACGAAGGCCCGCCAGACATCGAGAACGTCCGATTCATCCACCAAAAGGTAGTCCGTGTTGACATAGGTCGCTCCGAGGCTACGCATTGGCAAGCCAGCTCCTTGCAGGGCAATGTCTGTTTCATCGCCACCGAACATCGAGTTGGCTCCTGCGGCCACCGCAATATCGGCGTTGCCCGTTGCATCGATGACCACGTCAGCTAAGATCACTCCGCGCCCCATGGACGTAGCCACCAGTGCACCCTTAACAACATTTCCATCAACAAACGCTCCACAGCCGAGCGCCCCCAGCCAGATCCTTCCGCCAGCATTCCGGATCTCGTTGCGATACCATTCCATTTTGTATTCCGTGTTGTGCTCCTTGTCGCAAAAGGGAACCTCCTTCGTGAAACCGAGCAGTTGGCCATGGTATGGCCGCCCAATCAGCCCCATAGTTCCCACACCGCCGAGACCTTCCTGGTACTCGACAACGAGAACATCGGCCCCGTACCTTGCGGCCCCGATGGCGGCACATGCGCCGGAGGTCCCGCCGCCGATGACAACGACATCTACGTCTGCCAAGATGGGCACGCCACAAGCGCTTGCAGACACTGCTTTCGTGTCACGATCAGTGGGTCGCAGCCCGCGTAACACTTCGCGGACATCTCCGTCACTGGCGGGCGGCGCAGAACCAGTCTTTACGGACACATTGACCAGAGTACCCGTCTGCTGTGCTTTTTGTGCAGCTGCTCTGCCGACCATGCGTCCGATCCTCTCCAATCTGTCTGGGCGCAGACAAGCTTGCACCTGGTCACGTGGAATATCGGCTGATCCACTGAGTACATAAAGTCGAGAACAGCCTTCTGCCCTGAAATGCTGTAGAGGAGGCAGGTTCCCCACGCGCCATCCGGCCAGTGTTGTTTCTCCAATGATCGAATCGGACGGAACAAAGAACAGTCGTTCGGCCGACCTGAGCTGACCGTCGCGATATGTGACGTCCCGCGCTTGTTGCTCGGCTTCTGCCAGAGCGGGAAAGCTCCCATCACCCAGATCCAGATCAAGTGAGTACTCATAATAGAAGAGTTCTTGGCCTTCGGCCCTAACCCCAGCCGGTATTTGTCGGGCAGGAACCACTCCGCGGGTTACCTTGCCCCCAAGAACAACTCGTTTGCAGCGTCGTTTACCAGATCCCCAAGGCCGTCGCTTGGCACCGGCCAGCCTGGCGACAACGGCACGGTCTGTAGCGTCGATGATAACCTTGCCTACAACCGCTTGCCGTCCAGCTCGATTGGCAATAACGATTCCAGCAGGATCGCCACCATCATCAACCAGAATATCCGTTGGATAACAACATAGCAAAAAGTCTGCTCCGGCGTCAAGCAGCGCCGCCTCAAGCGTTTGTTTTACACGCATTGGACTGGTGGTCTGCTTATCAGAGAAGATTCGACTTGTCAGCTCACCATGCAGAGTTTCTCCTTCATCGAGCCAGAGACGCATCGTCGCACAGATGTCTTCTCCAAGATACGGGCGAGAGCCAACAAGCAGTACCCTTACACCTTCCCTTGCGGCTTCCGTGGCCGCAGCAACTGCGCCCAAGGTGCTTCCCACAACGACCAGATCGACCTCACGCACAACCGGAATCTGCCGCGAGCTTTGATGCACAGATTCGGCACCGAAGGCCGGATACACGAACAGAGTTAACAGCAGGCAGGCACGGACACATCGCATTTTCGAACCTCCTTTTGCCCCAGGTTGTGCCGAGGAAACGTTCCACTGATTGTTGAAAATGGAATATAACATTTTCGTAACCGTTCACGGGTATTTCGATGGTATTGAGTAACACGCTCAATGCCAAATACCCATTCTTAACTTTTCAATTCACTTTATAACAACACGTTCAAGAGTGATCGTGCCATGATTGTTATTGCCATAACCGTTCACGGGTATTTTGACAGTATCGGGCAACACACCCGACATCAAATACCCAATCTTCAATCTTAATCTATATGATAACACCTGTGCTTGTCAAGCGGAAATGGGACCACTAAGAATAACTATCTATCCTCTTGAAAGATAAGCATTTACAATTCTAAACACATCATTCGCATTTTACACCATTAATTGCTATAGTTCTTCCGTTGAATTGACTTTTATTTCCGGATTAAGCTCCAAAAGCAGAGGCCATGACCAAAAATATCGATATCATTAACGCAGTTGTCGAACTTATTATGAAGGCAGCCCTGCTTGCTGCCCGATTCTCAGGAAGGGCTCGGAAACGCAGTTTGAGTCGTCTTGCCACCATGGACATCAATGAAAAAGACAAGGAAATCCTCTTTCTCAGAGACATGGTTGAACAGCTACAGATGCAGGTGTCAATCCTTCAGAAACGCATCAAAAAGAAACAGAAAAAGCCTCGATATACACTTCGAGAAAGGCTGTTTATCCTCTGGCAAATGGAAACATACCAGATACCAAGGCGTAAGGTTACGGAATATTTTGCTATCGCCAGGTCTACTCTCTACCGGTGGCTGCATAAGATCGAAGATCAGCAGCAAACCAGTATTCCAGCCAATAAAACACCCTTGGAAATAGCATCTCTGGTATGGGAAATAACCAAGTGTAACGTCAGCTGGGGTCGGATTCGGATTGCAAACCAACTGGCACTGCTGAATATCTTTATCTCAGCATCTACTGTCCGCAACATCCTTAACAGGCCGAAACCTGGGTGATTTTCTGGTATCCTGTCATCGAAAAGATTGCGCTGGCGGCAAAATCCGCGATAAAAGTTGACAAAAGTTTACATTGCAAAGAAAGACCACAACTGGCGGATGAGAAGTCAAATTTGCTACGAGAGACCAAATTTTGCGAACCTGATAAAACCCCAAGTAAACCCTAAGTTTTTGCAGACGTCTTATGGAAAAACAGAAATTTACTATTGAGCCACCGCCTAAAGAGAACGGCCCGGAAAAACTTTACAGGGTTGTCTATATTATTGATGTAAACGCGGCCGATCCGAAAGAGGCAGCCGGATTCACACATCAGATTATGACAGACCATGATTCATTGCCGCCGGTGAACGTACTCTACGTTTCTAGTTGCATAGTTTGTAGCAACACTCGCTACTTTCAGCATAAGTCGACTTGCCCATCATGTCAATCTTTTTCCCTATAAGGAGAAGAATTATTGGCTGGTTTTAACGCGCCCATTGACATTGCTCAGAATTCACCGGATGTGAGAGCCTATCGCGCCGAGAAATGGCTTGTAGAGCAAGCGGTTTCTCGATCCGCTGAATTGCTTAGTTATCGAAACTCGTCTGTTGGCCCGGCGGCTTGAGATTCAGCCTGGAGTTTATCTGTGAAAGCTCAACAGTTTCGGCGTTCAAACTGGTAACTCTCAAACTGCCATCATTGACAACCAGATCGATTCTTTTAATTGGCAGGATGATTGGCCGTGTTTTTTTGTCTATTGAGGTCTTTTGATTAGAACCTTCGGCTTTCTGGGGCTGCGAGTCTTTGAGATTTATATCTATTTTAGAGCAATTTAAGTTTTCGTGTACCGTTTTCCGATATGGTATGCATGAATACATATCCTATAGAATTAAGACAGCGGGTTGTCGACGCAGTTGATAGTAACGTTGGCACAAAAAAAGAAA
>SDBS01006944.1_pt1 | contig 11012 bp, 21 predicted proteins | sample 2277091 | NCBI WGS metagenome assembly SDBS01 (sample SAMN10404972, study PRJNA504765) | marine sediment metagenome | isolation source: marine sediment core GS10_PC15, 163 cmbsf | place: Arctic Ocean: Southern Knipovich Ridge | collected 2010 | reverse complement strand
AGGACCACTTCCCTTTTCTTTACCCATGAAAGACTTCCAGAAGAACAAGAATACTGCAACTAACAAGATTAATGTTATTGCAATTCCAAGGGTTGTGAATTGGGTTCCAGATTGTTCAGCGTATTTTCCTATAGCTCTCAAAGAATCATTTTGAATACTTTCACTTACATTCCAAGCCTCAGAATCTTCTGTTAATCCAGAGTGTTCGGGTCCAAGATTGCCGAAGATAAATACCATTATTTGCATTCCAAATAAAACTGCAAGTAGAACGAAACCTATCATAGCAAATTCCTTTACACTTTTTTGTGAACTACCCATATAATTACTCTCAACCTCCTTATAATTCTATAAATAAATGAATTGGGTTTGATTTAAAAAGGTTTGTAAACGTTGTTTACAGCGACAGAAAAATGTAAAAAAGTGATAAAAAAGAAGAAAAAATACTAAAATTTAGTTCAAAATATCTATTCTTTATTTTCTTTCATTAACTCTTCAATAGTTTTATTGAAGATTAGAGTTGGCGAGATGCCATTCTTCTTCATAAATCTAGAGTAACTTGGAAAAGTCCTTATAGTAATAGATACTGTCTTGTGTTCTTTTCTTGATTTCTGAACGTCTTTTAATTCCATACAGATAACAATACAAATGTATTTATAAATGTATGTGTCCTCTTACCATTTCCATTTTTTTACTTTTACTTTAAGTTCTTTCCCTTCCTCATCTATTTCATAAGATCTTATTTGTTCTGATAATGCTTTACCTCTCCATAAATGATTTTCCTTAATGTGTGTTCTTGTGTTTTTTCTTATTCCCCTAAATTTACATAATTTACATTCATATACTTTTATCATTTTGCTTTATAAATATATTTAAAGTGTGCTGAGTTTTTACATCTCTTTCTTAAAACCTCTTTATATTTAAATAGGACCAATAAGGCCCTTCCTACTACCCTATCTTCAACATTTAACCCCTCTGCTATCTCTTTAGCCGTATTCCATTCCTTGCTTTTCTCCAATATTTTTATAACTTCTGCCTGGCCCATTGTTTCATTTTTTATTTATATCCTCTTTCATCTACTAATCCTTCAATACTATGTATTTGACAATAACCATAAGTTCCTTTCATATCTTCATGTTTACCACTTTCTTTTATCTGCATTTCCATATTTTCACAACCTTTTACTTTGCATTTATTCATTTTTATTTATTGGAAATTAGTATGGCGGGGCTTCAATGCCCCGCACTGACTTTTAGCTTTGAACTGGGTTACTATATATTTGGCTTTTCAAATGTGACTCCTTCTTCTATAAGTTCCTCATTGTATTTATTTTCTTTGTTTTGGATCCTTCTCTTGGTCCTTACTATTGAATCAAAAGGGGGCATTTTAGGGAGATCATCATAACTTATCCATAAATTAAAACCTAATTTTTTTAATGTCTGAATGATTAGCCAATTATTATCATCTTGGCAACGTTGATCTTCTTTTAAAAGTCCTTCAATGATTGTTTTAAGATTCATCTGGAAATGTTCCTCTTTTATCAAATTCTTTTCTTTTCTTTTTAAGATATTTGAGCAATTCTTTTCTTAATTCTTTCCTATCAATATGAATAAAATATTTGCTTGTTGGCATTATGCTATGAGAAACATTTTTAATCCAAGACTTTTCAAGTTGGATTAATCTTTTATTGACGGGAAATGTTTCAAAATCCTCATCCATTTGTCTTTTATATCTTTCTAAATTTATGTGTTCTATCATTTTAATTCTATAAAACCTCCTAATATTTTCTTCTCTATATTTAAAGTTAATTTTCCAGATGATTTCTTAATAGGAATTTTTATCTTTGGATATTTTTGAAAGATAACATATCCTTTTTCAAAACTTACTACTTTAATATCACTAAAAGAGATTGATTTCTTCTTAAGAAATTCTTTCTTTATTATTTCCTGTGGATTTTCTTTATTGTTCATCTTAACTTTCCGTTTGTTCTAATCTAATTTTAATTTTAACTCCTAGTGTCTTTTTTGCTCTTTCAAAATATTCTTGTATTACTGGTTTTCCATTTTCTACAACAAACCAAAATTCAGTTAAATTGCTTGTTGGATATTTCTTTTTTAAAATTCCCGCCATTGCAAGATCTCCAAGAATTGTAAGAGCTCTTTGCATACTGACTTTAAGAAATTCTGATAATGGTCTAGCATATACAAAGTCTTCTTTTCTGGATTTCACGCAAAGAAAGAAAATAGTTCTAGCAAAATTTATGTGATTGATTCTCCTATTTATAAATTCCTCTTTGTCTGGAGAAATATCCTCTAAAGCTTCTTCTAACATATCTTCTTGATCTTTCATTTTAAAAACCCAGAACAATAATTACACATCTTTGTATTTAATTGAATACATTTATCACAATAACCCCTTTCTCTTGCTTTTCCCCTTCCAAAAAAACTAATCAACTTCTCTGCCTTATTCTTCCAGAAAAACCCATTATCAATTAACCATTTTCTATAATTTATTCTTTTTGGATTTTTTATTATTTTAGTCATTTTTTCAATTTTACTTTCATTTTCAAGAATCTTATCAAAAGGAAAGATTGGTCCTGGTCCTTTATTATTTCCTATCACAATCGGAACCCCTGCAGACATGGCTTCACCCCACACATTATTAGCTCCAGCCTTAGTTGGTAAACTTATAAAAACCTTACATTTATTATAAAATTCATTCATTTTATTAGGAGGAATTCCTTTTGCTATTAAAAGTTTTAAACCATTTAAATCTGCAATTTTTTGCAATTCTTTTTTAGAAATAGTTTCAATATCCCTATCAACCCAACCAATATAATTTCTTCTTTTACCCAAAGGTTTAAACTTTTTAAAATTCACTCCTCTTTGAATCAAAGTTGATTTAGGAAACCTTTCCTTCAACTGATTCCCAACCACTATAAGTTTCTCTCCCATTATTTTTCCAGTAACAGTTTGAACTACTTTCTGAGTTCCCCATGTTTTAATACCACAAAAACAACAAAAATGTTTTTTCCAAAATAAAGGATATGGAAATAATAAGGTGAGAGCAAGACTATAATCTTGAGTATAAATTATATCATAATTATTTTTTTTCATTAACTTTCTTATTTCTTTTCTTATTGGAAATATTGAACCTTTAAATGTAAAAATCTTTAAATCATCCTCTCTAGATAAAACATCTACTTGATACCCTTTTTTCCTTAACTCTTTTGATAATTCATTATTAGAATTACCAACTCCACCTTTACGTCTAATTAAAGCAGTTAGTATTTTCATAAAATCGTCTCAAGGATACCCATGCTTTTAAGCTTGGGAGGAATTGAGACCCTCCGAATTTAATTCTTTCTTAAGTTCTTTAATCCAATCGTTCCACCCATTTTCTTTCATCAATTTAAACATACTTTCTTTTACCTCTTCTTGAATATGTTGAAACATGGTAGAAAAATGTTCTGCTTGATGACTTAGATAATTAATTCTTACTAAAGACTTTTTAATTTTTGTAGTTTCTTCACTAATCAATCTATGTAAGACTTTCTTTATTTTCTTATCTTGTTTTTCAATTTCCATTATTATCCTCCACACTTTCCTTTTTCTTTAATTGTATATAAGCACTCAAACATAAAATAACAATAGTCCACCAAACTTCTTTCTAACTTCAAATTGTTTATCAACTTCTTTTTTAATCTCTTCTTTCAAAACTTTTTCTTTTATTTTCATTCTACACCCACCAATTTTATATTTCCATAATCTTCAACTTTAACCTTTGGCTTTCTAAATTCTTCTGCCTTCAAAACCTCTATCCATTTTAAAACAGAGGGATAGGAGATCTTTAATTTCTCTGAGATCTGCTTCATATTAAACTTCTTTTTGCTTTCTATTAAAAAGATGTATATTTTTTCTTTAATATCTTCTGCCATTATTTTTTAGCTCCTTTTTTAATTTTCTTTTATAAATATTAACAGCTTGAGTCATTAATATTCTTTCTGATGCTGTAGCTGTTTTTGGGAGTAATACTTCTATTTTGTCAATTAATTTCATAAATTGGTAGGTCTCATAGAATTTCTGTTCTTGTTTAATTAAATTGATGAAGGTTGTTAATTCTCTCCAGAAGTTTGATCTTGCTTTCTCTATCTCTTCTTCTATCTTTTTTATTGTCTGTTTCATATAAATATCGCAAGGATACCCATGCTTTTAAGCATGGGAGGAATTGCGAACCTCCTTTTTTGATAATCTTTCCCATTGATTTTTTAGTGCTACACATAACCCACATCTAATAACTCCTTCATCAAAATCTGTTATGCTTTCTTCATCACAACCTCTACAAAACCTCTTTTCACAATCATCACATCTTACTATTTCAACATTTGTGCATCTAAATTTGTGTTCTTCTGGATTGAAGTGTGCAAATCTATTTCTTACCATATTCTTTTAAAAGAAATTTGAGGGCTTCATCAAAACTTCTTAAATCCTTTTTTAATTTTAATTGAGATAATCTTCCTTAACCATCTGTGTCTACATTTTTGTTTTTTCATATAAATTTCGCAAGGATACCCATGCTTTTAAGCTTGGGAGGAATTGCGAACCTCCAAATTTAGTTTTTCCATAAAATTATCTTTGTCTAAATCTTCAAAAAATCCAACAAAATGTTCTTGTCTTATCAAATATTCCATTAAATATCTTTCTTTATTTGTATCTAAAATATAACAATACCATATTGGACTTTTCAACTTCTCTCCTCTTATGTTCTTTGTAATTTTACTAACTAATTGAATTATGCAATTTCCATAATCTTGGGATTTCCCAGAAACTATTTCTCCTCGTTTGTATATTTCTTTTTCCATTTTAAGTTTTATATCTTCCTCCCCTTTTACCTTTTCCCAAAACCCATTCCAATGTTTGAACTTCGCCTGTTAGAACTGCTCTTGTTGTTGGAAACATTCCTAATCTCTCTTCTTTTTCAAGTTTTTCCAACTTCTTCTTCAATCTTTCTTCTATCTGTTTTTTTGTTTTTTCCATTTTCTTTAAGATACCCTACCCTTTAGGGTGTGGGAGTATTTCATTTTAATTTCCTGATTCATCCACTCCCCCATTAGATTTATCTAAAAAAAAGAAAAGGGAAATTCCTGTTCCCCTAAAAGAATTTATTTTTGCAAGGTCTAAATATCTCCTTGCGAAGAGTCGTGTTATCAATGTTTTTATTTCCATTATAAAATATCATAGTAAAACTTCTTTATAAATGTTTTGTTTTTTAGTTTAACCTTCATTTCTTATGGAAACAGAGAATTTTGATTCCCTTTATTTCCAATGGAAAATATTATTATAAACTACTTGTTGATTAAGCAATAGTAGAGGTTCTTTTATTATTATTATTATTATTTTATATAAGATATATAATATATAATAAACAACAATAATAGTTTAATAATCAAATAAAATAATGGTTGTTGTTATTGTTGTTATTGTTGTTATTGTTGTTAATAAAAAAATTTGTGTGGTGATTCCATACGTTTTTTTCTTTATTTTTTTAAGTGGGGGCTACTGCTTAATCAACAACAATAGTTTTAGTTCTTTGTAAATTATAAAAAATTTTTGCGAAGAGGGTTTTGGATTCATTTTTTGTTGGGGGCGGGGGTTGTTCACAAAGGTAAGCTTAGTTATATTCTTTAATTCAAAGAAACTAAACTTAGAAATATAAAGAAAAAGAGACCTAAGGTTTATATCAACTTCTTTTAAAAAGCTTCTTAGAATGGCTCTATGGCTTAGAAATATAGGCATCAATCAAGCAAAACAACTATTTCTTGAAAAACCATATCAAGAGAAAGACTATTGTTACTGCAAAAACATACAAGAATATATCTTGTTGGATCATAGGAATACTAGCTTCGTTCTTGATCAAGGTTCCAATTAGGGCCAGGAAAAGAACTGCTATTGAACTGACTCCCATGCTACTAATTAGATCTGATCTTATCTGTGATTCTTTTTGTTTGTTATAAAGAATAAGAGATAAGGTAATAAAAAGTGTAGCGAAGACTATTAAGTAAATATAATAGTTGCAACTAGTGGGCCAAACTAAGAAATCCCCAATGCTATTTATATTTGTGAATATTGAACATACCATATTATCCTCCGAATTTATAAACAATCCATAGTGCTATAACAACGCTGATAGTTAAAAAGGAGAATACCATGGCAACAATAGTTTGATCTACCCCAAGAACTATCAATGGAACTTTAGTTATAAGTATGAAAATAGCAAAGATCATATTCCCAAATGTTTTACCTATTGAAACTATTGTAAACATAACAATAGCCCCAAATCCAGGCGTTGGTTTTTCTTTTGAGAAAAGATCATATTGGGTTGAACTTGTTCCTTCAAGGGAACCGATAGTCTCATTTAAACTTCCATAAGTTGAACTAAATAATTCATTCTCTACTAGCGGTTGTGTAGCTGAATTATCTCCTTGAACAATAATTATAATACTGAATAAGGCCAAGACCATCAAGCCAAGGAAGGCAAGGTTTCCAAAGATCTCTTCAAATTTAGCCATTTTTTATTGTGGTTTCTCCTTATTTAATTTCCATATTCCTAAAATAACTATTACTAATAGCCATATTCCCGCAGATCCAAATCCAATTATATTTCCTCTTGTAATTCCTAAAGTGATTGCTCCCATAAAACTTACAAGTAAACCAATTAAAACTTCTGTTTTTGAGTTTCCGAAGAGCAGAATGAAAAGGAATGTTAAGAAGAACCAGAGAACATATCCAAGGTTTCCATAATCAGAACCTTCTAATTTGACACTTGAAAAAATTATTGGTTGGCCCTCTACAAATATATTAACCCTAAGAACAGAATCATCAATGCTTGGATCATGGCTACATGATAAAGTTCCGCTAGAAGAAGTTACTGTGTTATTACAAATGGTTCTGTTCCCAAAGATATCATCTCTTGTAACATCCATGAAAACAGTTTTTATAGTTCCATCATCAGTTGAAAAATCAAAACTTATGGTGCTTGTATTTTCATTATAGGTTGGAACTGATTGAAAGATTATTCCTAGTTGTTCATCATAATTAAAAATAGTTAAATCTTCTGGGGTTGCTTCTAAAATTATTTGACAATCTCCTATTGCATAATCCTCGCAGAAAGCAATCATGTTCTTGAAATTTCCTAGAACTTCCCCATCTTTAATTACACGGATATTATAAACTATATCATTCCTAACAAAATGCCCTACTGTTTGTCCATTAGAATCTGTCTTTGGTAATTCTACTGTTTTGAAGGTGTTATTTTCAGCTATATATTGTCTATCAATATAAATAAGGGCATCCTCTACAAATGTAAAATCTTCTGCTTTAAAAGTTATTTTAAATTCAGTAGCCTCCGAAGATATAAGATCATAAAGAGTTATTTCCTCTGGGATTGTTGAGTTTGTTATTGTGGAATTTACAATATTATAATATTCTATAGCATAACCAGTTGCTTCATATTTCACAACAGAATCAACTAAGTAAGTTGAAGATGAAAGGTTTGTATTAATACAAACGGCAAAAGGATTTTCGCTTGTATATTTCAAAGAAAAATTAGAAATATAATCTTGTCTTTCCATATTTAAAAGATTTATATTTAATTCTGTTACAGTATTTGATAGTATAGATTGGTTTCCTTCATCTACGACTGTATAATTATACAGAACAACAGTATTGGTTGAACAATTATCTAAAGTAAGAGTAATTATTGTTTGGTTATATGAAGTTAGATTAATTATCTGGTCGTTTGATAATAATAAGGACCAAAAGAATGTTAAATTTGTATCTGCTTTTACATCTGGAGCTAAGAGATCTATTGTTAATATAGAATCATTGCCAGATTGAGAGAAAGATCCACTATTAGATGTTCCATTATAAATTAAAGTTGCTGTTGTGATTGAGTTTGATTCTTCTACTGTTATGTTTGCTGTAAATGGATTTACAATGCCTTCAAGAGTTTCATTATTAAATTCCTGGCTATTTTCAAATATAACATATTTCCATGTCGCTGTAACATTCTCTTTTGATAGAAGACCAAAAGTATCATTTGCATAAACCCAGAAAGTATATGAACCATAAGGAAGGAAAATTGTCGCATTATCCCCGCAAGTTATTGAAACGTTTGTTGTGGTATTCCAATACCAACAAGAATCTAAATTAACATCTGACACGGTCCAATTCAGTTGAATTGTTATATTATCTGATGTCGTATGATTAGCATATATATATGTTGTATTGAGGGGATAGGTTATATTTAATGCGGGGGGAATTGTATCAATATTTACATAGATTAAATTTCCTGTTGTGCTTTGACTTACATTATTGGTTGCGTTGAATTGCAATGTATGAGTTCCTTCTGCTAAATCAACACTAAAAGTAAATACAGAATTATTATATAATCCCATAGAAGAATTGGTTTGATTTAAAACTCCGTTAATATACCATTCAACTTTGGTAAGATTTGCACCATCTGAAACTGTAGCATTTGCAGTTACAGAACTTGTTGTAAAGTTTGAATCGTTAACAGGATAAATGTCTGTGACCGTTGGAACCAAAATTATATTCAATGGATTATTTCCTGCTCCTTCATTATACAATAAAGTTACTTCTTCTGATGTTAAAACTCTACTCCAAAACCCAAACTCATCAATGCCAATATTACTGAGAATATCAAAACTTCCAGATGCACCAATATATGTATGTTGAACTTGTGAAATAGCACTACTTTCACTTACTGAAATTTTATTTACACCATCAACATATAATGTAAAATTACTTCCATCTCTAATAACTGTAATCATATGATAATCTGAAGCCCATGCATCTGCTTCATAAACAAATAGACCTAATCCTGCCATATCTTGTTGTATAAATCTGATTATGCTACTATTCAAATAAAGATAAACTCTATCTGTTATTTCAAAACCTGCAACTTGATGGAAAATATATTGTAATGTTGCAATATCTCCTGATATATTAAACCAAAAATTAAATGAAAAATCAGCAGTTGCAGGAAGTAAAACATCTGTTAAATTAATACTATCACCTGTTTCAAAAAGGTATCCTGAATTTATTATCCCAGGATGTGATAATGTAACACCACTACTTGAACCATTTAAAGTTTCATTAAAATCAACTACAACAGTTCCAGAAGTTTCTTCCATCATAAACCACCTTTCTAAACCTACATTTAAACTTGCGTCCCAACCCGCCCATTCTTTCACAGGAACCCCCACAAGTTCGGGAACAAATTCTACCCTTTGCCCTTCATAAGTTGTTGTGAATAATCCTATTACAACTTCCTTATTTAATTTTACAGAATTATTAAAATCTTTCCACACTTCTTCTTGAATTACTTTTTTTCCAGATTTTTGATTAAAACATTCTGTTGTTTTATTTTCTAAAGTATTACAAGTTTCTTTATATTTATCAACAACCCTATCTTCATAACTTAAATATTTTACATCAATATTACAATCAATTTCTTTGTTGTCATCATTAAGGTCATAACATTCAATTCCATTAATAACATTTTCGTAATCTTGTTTAGGATTTATTGTAAACTGTGCAACTTTGATCTCTTCTCCAATTCCAACACTATTATTTTGTGGTGTATTTAATGTAGAGGACAAGATCTCATCTCCAAAAGTAAAAGCATTTTTAATAACAATAGTTTTAGTCTTTTCGTCATAACTATCTTTCCAATTATCAAATTCAAAAGCTGTGACAGTTCCAACTAATAAAATCATACAGCATAATATCCATAATATCTTTTTCATTTTTACTTAATATCCCAGATCCCCCGTTGTTCTTTCTTTTCTAAATAGACCATAAGTAAGGATTATTATAAAAGACCAAACTACTGGAATAATTATATGAAGATTGAGAATAAATTTTGAGGACTGAATTAAATCAACTGAATAAATATCTAATAAAATTGTGCTTGAATTTATAACTGTGTTGTAAGCCCCCTGGACCATAACCGTTAAGATAAGTGCTATAATTAATATAACAAATTCAACAACTATCCATGCTTTTTGTTTTTCTGAGAATGAATAAGATGCAATGACCATCAATACAATCATTCCTAAAAGAAGGCCCAGTCCGTAATTATCTGCACTATTTAAAAAAGCGTTAATACCTTGACCTAAAGTTGCGTCATAGACTTCTGTAAAATTTTGGTCTCCTATTGTAACGTCAATATTTGAAAATGTTTGATCTACAAGATTTCCACCATATACAAAAATCCCCATCATAATTATTCCCATAAATCCTAAGAAGATCAATACAAATAACATAAATGCGTTTAATTTTCCTGCTTTACCTATTACCATATTTTTTTACCTCTTCTTCATCAGCTTCAATTATTTCCTTTGCTATCTCTGGCCATAGTTTATGTCTTACAATTAAATTAGTTATTTTTTCTGTGGCCACCCTATCTTTTGATTTTCCATTTTTTAATCTTTTATTTTTAATTCGTTCCACTTCCTCATAAAACCTTTCTCCTATTCTTGATTGCACTCCTCCTTTCTTTTTGGTTTTATCTACCATTATTTATTGGAGTCTCCCATCTGTAAATGCTTTTCCATATCTTTTAATTGTTTTACTTATTATTATGTCTTTCCATATTTCTATAAAGATTATTGCTAGTATTAGGAAAGTAATCCAAAATGAGAACAGTTGTGCATACGTGAAAATATTTGTAATGAAGTTTGATAAATATGTTAATGATATGAAACTTGTAGATATTCCGTTGAGGGTTTGTAAGAACCACATCAAGAATCCATAAGCAAACCAAATAGAAAGCAGTTTAAGATATTTTGATCTAGCAATTTCTGTTATGCTTCCATCTTTATTTGTCTTATTAGCATAAGGAAGTTTTATTGCGGGATAAAGGAAAGCTAAGAATAGAAGGAATGTTGCAATCAAGATAATAATATAGAGAATAGATTCGGAAGTTTCAAG
>SDBS01006943.1_pt1 | contig 11013 bp, 18 predicted proteins | sample 2277091 | NCBI WGS metagenome assembly SDBS01 (sample SAMN10404972, study PRJNA504765) | marine sediment metagenome | isolation source: marine sediment core GS10_PC15, 163 cmbsf | place: Arctic Ocean: Southern Knipovich Ridge | collected 2010 | reverse complement strand
GGATGTCTAATAAGTGTTTCAAATCAAAAAACGAAAAGCACATAATATACATATGTGGATCTTTTCTAATATCTAATGGATCCACAAATTTCAAAGTTCCATCTGTTCTAAGTATATTACTTTAGCTAAACTTCTTTATCAGTCATTTAAATTCATAAGTCTTTTAACATTTTTTTCTCGGTTCTGTCAAGACCATTTGTAGATTCTAGGTCTTGTAGATAAACATGATAAGACAAACCTCTTTTTTCTTCATCGAGTGTTCTACTTGTTATTACATGCTGCAGTCCTTTTTGATCTTTCAACCATTTGCCCCATGAACCCAGACAATTAAAACTTAACTTTTTTTTGTTCATTATTTTAAGATAGAAAATTAAAGTATTTAAATATAGAGTGAGTAATGAATAACAGCTTTTAAAGGAACATCTCTAAATGAAGACAGCCTTCTAATCTCTGATCAATTTTATAATTTTCTGGAGGGATGTAGGGAAGGATGTTATCCTGAAGATTTTATTAACTGAATAACCAGATGGTTCACTTAAGTCGATTTTAACAATGAGATTTAAGAGATTTATAAATCTCCATAAAACATTTTCCGTTAGACAACCATATAACTTTCGAGAAAATTGTTATAAAGATAAATTTTTTAACAAATTCCCATGTTGTTGATAAAAAGAGAAACGATACATCAAATATTTTTTATCGAGAAAATAATTAACATTTTCAATAATTTAAATTTTCTAATTGAAGTTGAATAACTAAATTATAATAGGTTAATTATATTATACAAACTTTATAAATTTAAATGAATATACATGATGTGAAATAATTGTTATAATTTTTTGTTAGATTGTTGGGAGATAAATTCATCGAAAACACGAATTTTTTGAGGTCTTTTTATTTGAAAAAAAAAACATTAGCGTACTTAAGTTACAGTGAAACTTTTAAACATATAGCTGAAAAAGATCCGATCTTATTATTTCTTATGTGCCATATAAAAAAACCAGAAAAATTTCGATGTCACATTTTTGATTTTGAAATAGATTACCGGGAATTAGCAAAATTTGATATTGTTGATTATAATCCACCCAAAAACAGACCTACGCATTCTCCTATCCCTAAACTTAGATCCACAAGCAAAAGGCTAATTCAAGAATTAATTGATAATGGGATTTGTAAAGAATTATCTGAATTTTTTGAAAAAAAAGATGAAAATCAAGAACATATTACCATCAAACGAGAAGATTTTAGGAGATTCTTCAAGGAACGATTTACATTTGAAGAAGACCCTAATAATACATTTGAAAATAAATTAAGTGAGATTAGAAAAATTCATAAAATTGCACCAAATGGGTATGTTAAAAACGATCCTTATGGTAATCAAATGAAAATTACCTATAATGTAAAAATCAATGTTGTAAATGTTACGATTGATATTGATTGTTTCTGTTCTAACAAATGTAGAAAAGAATTTCCTGTTATTGAATATCTTGAGAATAAATGGAATTTAAATTTATTTTGTAATGAATGCAAAAAAACCTTTTATCCATCATTTAATTTTTTAGAATTTGGATTTTCTTGATTTCACTATAATATAAAAGTTTTATTTTTTAACTTAATTTTAATAGAAAGTATATATATATGTTTAAATTATTTTCTTTATAGTGAAAAATGTTCCATAAAACATGATCAAATTTATTGAGATTAAATTTTAATCTCTTAGTAAACAAACAAATATAGGAGGTGTTATGTATAAAACAAGATCCAATTAATATTGCAATTTCTTTAATATTTAACCTTAATCTATTGGAGGAAAACAAAGAATACAATATAAATGAAGTAAAATCATTAAAAAATCTAGGTCATCATTGGATTACAATTAAAAAATATCTTAAAATCTGCAATTTAATAAATAAATATTGTCCTAAATTTGAATTATATGGTTCTCGGTTTAGAATAACAAATTCAAAAATTTATCAGAGATTAAGTGAAAAGGAAAAGTTTATTTTGTTCTTATTTAACAATCAAGCCTTTGATGAAGATTCAGCAATGGATTTTTCTGTAAGTTTAAATAAAAGTGGATTAGATGATTCTATTGACTATCTATATAAAAAGACTGAAAGTAATAAATTTTATCTAACCAAAAGCGGAATTAATAAATATAAATTAATTGAACAAAATCTAACAGAACTTATTTATAATGAAAAAAAGATTGATGAAGTTTTTGAAAAATCTGAGAATCTATTCCCAGAATTTAAAAAAGATTGGGTCAATTTTAGTTATCTAATTGAACCAGAATCTTTGAAAATGGAATTTGATTCCTCAGAATTTTTGAAAATTGAAAGCACAACATCATCAGGTTTAATGCAATTTTCTGGCGTTGATGATTTAACAGAAGAGATAGATATAATTCAAAAATAAATAGATGTGATAAGATTGGGAGAGAAAAGAACTTTGGTTGTTGATTTTAAACCAAAACATAAATATATAAAGTCAGAAGAGTTTAAAAAATATTATGTTACGGGTGCTATTGGGGGATTTAGAAATCCTTATGATTTTCGTCTAACATTTTTTAATGTTGATTCTAATGAATTTTTAATTAAAGCACAAGATATAAAATCGGAAACAAAATTAGATAAGAATGATTTAATGAAGAAACTATCTCAACGAGAAATGCCTAACATTCAACAATGCGAACTTATAATGAGTGAGAGAACTGTAAGAGAACTTTATAATTTTATTGGAAAAGAACTAGAAATATTTGATGAGATGAAAGAAAAACCAAACTCTTGAAAACTTGAAGATTTAAGAATAATTTCATTATTTTTTTTCTTCTCCTTGTGTTATTTGAGACTATACTCTCAATTTTAAGAGAGAAAATAAAAAATTTTTTTATAAGACCTAATAAGGAATTATTTATTATGAGAAAATAATTATGCCTAGAAAACCAAAATACCGATGTTTTATTATAATGCCCTTTTCAAAAACATCCGAAACCCATACTGAAGACTATTGGACGAAACATTTTGAAACATTCTTAAAATTTATTATTGATCCGATCCCTAATATAAAAGCTTATCGTTCGGAACCATTACGTGGAGATATTTTAAAACAAATTATAAGAGATTTAATAACCGCTGAAGTTGTAATAGCAGATATAACAGATTACAATCCCAATGTCTTTTGGGAATTGGGGGTTCGTCAAAGTTTTAAACATGGTACAATAACGATTGCAGAAGAGGGTACAATCTTACCTTTTGATATCAGTAGTAAAAGTACCATATTCTATTCACCAAAGGATCACATAAAAAATGTGAGTTTTACTAGAAAACTCAAAAATGTCATTAAAGATTGCTTGAAAAATCCTGAAAAACCAGATAGCTATATATTAGAAACAATATCAGGTCGAGGGTCTCTTTATGAAATTATTCGACGTGACGAGAATCTACGCAGATTGGATGCACTAAATTCTGAAATTAATTTTAATATAGAAGTATTTAATAAAATTCATAATATGATAGAAGAAGGGGATGGTATACCAACAGAACGATTTCGAGCTTCAGCACTAAAATTATTTGTTACGAACCGTTATATCGATTTACCTAAAAGGGGGTATGAGATTTTAGAAGATTATTACGACCTAATGCGGGTTTTAAATGGACAATTAAGGGTAATAGAATATAGTGAGGATACTACAAATAAATATCTTCAAGGGAGAAAAAAAAACGATCAAAAATTTCTTGAGAATATAAGTGAATACATAGAGGTTATTTTTAAGAATGTTCTTAAAAATATAAGCGGATAAAACCAATAAGCTATATTCTTTTTTAATCTGTATGAGGTTTACTAATAATAATTTGTTTAAATTTCTTAAAATCTATCATTAGAATTAACCCATAAGGGAAAAGGGTTAAATAAATATAATAGCTTCTATGGTTTCTTTTTTCTTCCCATAAATTTCAGCCCGGACTCATCAAACTCCGGTCCGTTTGTTAACGCATAATTGATTTGGAATTTTTCCTCAAAGCACTCCATGCAAGAAGGGAATATAAAGAGATGGGACCTCAGGTCATCCACAGATGCTTTTAAGTACCATGTAATATGTTAAAATAATAATAATTTCCGTTTTTTTTTTTATTTTTCTTATTTTTATTGTTTCTTTACCTATTAGTATTATTATTCTACTAATTATTCTAAAAATTATTCTAAAAAATTAGATTATTTAAAAAAAGTTTATTTTTTGTTAAATTCATCCCAATTAATAAATTCTCTCACCATTTTTCCAGTGTATCTTTTCTGATTTCTACCATTAACAATTTCTTCAGAATCATGAATCATTCCAGCTTTTACTAGTTTTTGTACATAATAATTTTTTGTTTATCTTTTCTATTTGATGATGGGTTTTTGTACTAAAATTTAATTGCTTTCCCCAGATTAGTAAAACGGATTTCTCTAAATCTGTCAATTCTTCAAATGTTTTCATTCTGATTTCTGTAGAACATTTAGTTATAAATTTATCTTATTTTTTCAGTGCTCTTATTAATTTCACGAATAATCTTCCTTTATCAGAGATTTTAACATTATGGTGATTTCCTTCTCTTTCATCTGTAATGAAATAGTATTCTTCTAACTTTTTAACCCAATATGATATTTTTTGCCTATATTTTTGCTCACCGTAATTAAGACCTAACTTTTCTGTTATTTGATGGAGATTATATGATTCATTTTTATTTGCATCATATATTTCATTTAAAATCTGTTTTGCTACAGATTTTATTTCTATATGTGGTAAAACAGGAATCTGAACCATTGAGTATGGACCTTTAGTTAATCCATGTTCTTCAAATTCTTCAATAGTACATTTTTGCTCAATTATATGTGGTAATAAATAATTTGAAGTGCTTAAGTAAAATGGAATAATATTTCGAGGAAAAAAAGACGAGATATTGCATATAATGACACCGAATAACTTAGTGGAGGTGGAAATGTTAATATATATCTTACATGCTTTATTTTTTTTAATTTCTTTAAGGACGATTGTACTTATTGTGTCTATTATTCTATCTTGATTCGTAAAATCAGTCTCCATTGGTTCTAATTTCTTCTTATAGAATAACTTCCATCGATCAAGTATTTTTTTAAAGAATTTGTCTGTATATTTCAAGAGTAAAGGTTCTTTTTGATTATCTTCTGAATCTGTATCTTGAAGTATATAAATCTTTGTAATTGGAACAAATTGCACACTTTCGATTACTCTATCACTTTCAAGTCCTACTGGCACTATCAAAATATCCGACATAAAAAATCACCGTAAAATATTTTCTACTTCTATTAATAGAGGTAGAATTTATATTTATGGTTTTCTTATATTCTTCATAAACATAATTAAAATTAAAAAAATCAATCACGATTTAAAATGGGAAAACATGCGAATAGGAATGTTATCAAGAAGATAGAAAGGAGGCTGGGAACGAAAGAGCGGTCTAAAGGAGTTGATTTTGTTAAAAATGGTAATGCGTATGAATTTGCTGAGACTAGAGAGGATATCAAAACCTCTATTAGTCAACTAAACAGAAGTAGAGTTCCCCGCGCAAAAAAATTAATAGTTCCAAATCAACTTGGTAAGTTTGCTAAGGACGTGGCTCAAGGGACAGGATTAGGTATTGAAAATATCTCAGGAAAAATTATAAAGAAATCTCGGAAAAAAATTTAATAAAAGTCTTTGAAAAAAAAAAAATGTTTAAAAGAACTGGAATACCCTTTTATTTTCATCAATTAGATAATAAAACTAGAGAAATTATGAAAGGGGAATTACAACGGGATTTAAGTAGTAATGGTCTTTATCAAAGTCCTAGATTAATTTCAGATGGTCTTCGTAAGTTTCCAGAACTACTAAACAGAGCTATAGAATCTGGTAATGATATTTCATTCAGTAATGATCTTAGGGCATATTTTAAAAATTCCGAATTCTATGTCAGGAAAGGAAGGCAATATAAGAGGAAAATACCCTCCGATGCTTATTTGGTCCTAGGCCAAGGTCAATTTAATATCTACTATATACGTGCGATTTGTCGGATAGCTCTCTCTCAAGGAATTGGAGAAGTTGAAATTTATAGAGCAAAACAGAGTAGAGAACTACGGAGATCATCTCAAGTGCAGATTGGTTCTAAACTAGATGCAAGGGAACTTTTAGATGAATTACGTAACACTTCAGATTTTTTAGCAAAAAGTTTTCTGATTGGAATTCCAAATTCGGGATTAAGTGTGAAATTATGAGAAATATAAATTATTCCAATATTATTTAAATATTTGAAAGGATAATTTAATTCCATACCTATACTAAGAAATAAGTTATAAGACTTATGTATTTACCATTTGTTTAAGAACAATCTATTCCTTCTTTTAAACAAGAATCTGCGAGCATAAATATTCATCTCTTTGTCTAAAAATCGATTTTGAATTTTAATTTCATACCTGTCTGGTGTGATATGACCTTTATCTAATCTTTTTTCTAATTTAGCAATATATTGTTCTTGAGCAAATTCAATCTTGATTAAATGACAAATTGCACTTACTAATCCGTGATCTAATACTTTTTTTCCTGAAGATTGAATCGTAAATAAATCAATGAATTCCTCAAATGTGAGATTCTTTTGCTATCCTTACGACACCAGGTTGTGCGCAATTCGCTCCGGTCCGCTGCCTACTTTTATGTTCTTTTTACATGTATCCTTCGGTTAAGAACATAAAAATAGCTTTTACTAGTTTTTGTACATAATAATTTACGATTAGAAACTCCTTCCTTAAATAAATCTTCAAAATATTTTTTACTTGATTTAAACATCCAGCCATTATCATCCAATTCAATATTTTCAGGGAATAAATTACTTAATTCACTTCGAAAATGTAATCCCAGATAATTAATTGATATTTTTGCCCATTCTAACATTTCTCCAAGTGTCAAAAGTGTTCTATGTAGAAAAGGACTAAAATTCTTCCATATCTCTAATACATCAGACCATAAGTTCATATTTATAAAAATATTTTATTCTGGATTTATTCTGGCTCATATTTATTCCATCTGTACAAATGATTAGCATTTTATAAAGAGTTTAAAAAATCATCCAACTCGACTTTAATTTTATTATTTAAATTGTCATTACATATTAATTTAAAATAATCAATCTCTTTAAGTAAAACCGTAAGTGTTAACAGAGATTCCCAGTAGATCTTTAAATTTGAAGTTTTAGGGATAAGTTTTTCATATACTTTATTAATAACAAATACTAACTCTAATAATGATTTATTATCTGTTTCCCTGCAAAGTTCTAATAAATTATCCCATTTGTCAAAAGCATAAAAAATATTAGATAAATATAAAATCCTACTATAAAAAAATGAGGTTAAATCAGACTCGGTCATGCAATCGTTATAATTGATAAGATCCCTCTTAACTTCAAGAAAATCTTCAAAATTTTTAGTAAAAATTTTATCAAAGTAAAATTTAGGAAGAGTAGAGTTTATTCTCTTTGCTTGAAAATCAGCGAAAAATTCATTGGATAGATAAAAGATCAAATTAAAAATTCTTAAATTCATTGTAATTTCAGTTATATGCTTCTCATAAAATGATTTTAGGTACTTTGTTGATTCACAAAACAAACTATGACCATATTCATGATGAGCTAAAAATTTAAATATATTATTGAGAATCTCGTCCGTGACATCTGGAATATTTAAAAATTCATTTTCTATCTTAATTGGATCACAGTATATTTCAATTAATTGATTGTTATAAAAACATCTAAAACTAAATTCTTCATTTTCATTCCTTACATCAGATAATTGCCCCTTTTCACCTCTCCTTCTCAAAAAAAAATCCCTATTATCATTATTCTTTGAAATAACTTGCTTAATCTCATCAGAAAAAACAGTTAACCATTTATCAACTAAGCTCAGTTAATTCCATCTCATTTCAATTCTCCTTTTTCAATTTCTTAAAATAATGAAAACTGTTAAAATTATCATTTCTTAATTTAGTATTATTTAATCAAGTTTTTAAATATACAGATTAACAGTTTATTAAACCTTTTTTACAAAAATAATGGCATAAAGGTTGTAAACCCACATATAAAACATGTTATTACACCAAATACAAACATTTTCCAACTAGTTACATGACTTTTATTATATACAATAGTTCCAATAATTTCTAATTTATTAATAAAGCCTCTCCTCAAGAAGGAATTATCAAAAATATCCAGAAAGAGGTGGCTAAATCCAAAACAAATCCTACATAATAAATCTTTTATATAATTCATTTAAATATTATGGTGTATAGATAGTTAGTAACCAAAAATTTATACAAAAGACAAATTAGAATAACAACAAATATAATAAATTTAGTTTTTTCTATTAAAAATTTAGTAAGGAAAAGACAATGAGTGATAAAAGACCAGGATATTAAGAAAAAAAAAAAAAAAAATTAGGAAATTAAAAAGAGTTTATGAATTAATAAGAAATCTGATAATAGATGTGCAGAAAAGAGCTTTGGATACTTATAGTTCAACACCAGCGAGATATTTTCTGAATGATTTCTATTTAGGAGAACGAATCTCAGATTTGAGTTATTATGAAAAATATTTGAAATTATTAAATTGTAGAATTGAAAATAATAATTTAATCTACGCTGAAGATTATAAAATAGATGGATATAATGCTCTTATAGAATTACATGGAGAAATTGTACATCAACTTCCAGAAAATATTAAGGAACTATTAAATGATTTAGAAGAGACGTTTAAAAATGCAAAAAAAAAAATTAGCTAAATTTTTTTCAATTTTGATTAGAACTAAATTTTTTGCAATCTTTTAATAAGTTAAAAAATAATTATAAATAACAGAGACACTATATAAATTATGAAAATCGGGTGTATTAGTAATGAAAATAGAAAAATTAGAAGTTCATAAAGGTCTTCAAAAGGAAGAAAATAAGGTAATAAGCGTAAACGATCCAGAGCGAGGGCAAATTATAAAGACATCTTTAACTGAAAGACAGAAAATTAAGAGTGTGAAACATTTTAATTGCAAAGTTGGTCATGGAAGAGCATTGAAATATCATATATACAGAATAAAAAACCAAAAATAAACAATTTTTTGTAATTTAAAAGTGATTTTTATGAGCGAATATGACTTACTCGCATTATTTTTATCAATTATTGCAATATTCCTAACAATAATTCATTTTATTGTAGATTATTTCTCAAGAAAAAGAACACAAGCCCCAACTATAGAAATTTCTGTAGATAACTTACCTCCTTATAAAAATAGCAACGCTAAAACAGAGATTATAGTTAAAAATGTTGGTTCTTCAATAGCTTACGATCCACATTTAGTAGTGGAATATTCTTACGCAGGAAGTCAAACATTAATTAATATAGACGATAATTCCATAAATTTAAATGAAAAGATTGAAAAATTTGAACGATTAATTGATCCTCCAATAGGTCAACATGAAATAAAGTTTGTTGTACATATTAAAATGAGCTCTTGGAGCAATAGTTATTCCTCCTTTACTAAAACTGTAGAAATTTTTGTAAAATAAATTTACTTATGATTTTCATTTTTACTTTTCGGTAATTTTTCATAAAATAGTAATTTTAATAATAGAGAGTCTCTTTAAAACTATTCTTGGAACTCAAGCTCTCTCTCAAATTAATTGAAAAAATTATAATGATAATAAATCAATGAAAGAGAAAGTTAGAGAACCCCATATTATTTTAGGAATCTTTTATATCGCATTAGGCGTTGGAATATTATTGGGATATTTAACAAGAATAATGATAATATTTTTAGATCCCCTTCCTGATAGATTTATTTTTGATTTTATAAATTTTTCAAGGTTAATTCCAGAAAAGAATTTGGAACGAATGAGAGATATTGATAAAGCAAAATACCCTTATGAGAAATCTTTTTATTATATAATTGCTTGGTTTTCTTTTTCGGGATTTGTAGAAATAATTTTGGGAATAAGATTTATGTCTTTATACTCAAATAAAAGCCATATAACTTCATGGAAACTTTTTATTATGGGAACGCTAACTTGTACTCTTTGTGGTTTTACAACCTTTATGCCGTTATTTTTATGAATAAGATATTTTACTTTTGATATAAAAGATCTGAAATGTTTTTTTACCTCTACTTTTATAAATTAAGAAAAAAAGATTTAGTTAACCCCTAATCGAAATTTTATTAAATTTCTCTAAGTTTTATAATGTTTTGGCTTAATAAGATTATTTAAATATTAATATTGCTTAATAAATATAGGAAGTGATACAAAATGAAAGAGCAATTATTTATTATAGAAATGTATGATGCCTCAAGTAAAAGAAAATATGAAGTGCCCAATAATATAATTGTAACTGAGGAGAATATTTTTTTGGTGCTGCACGATTTGTTGCATGATATGTGCGATGAAGATGATCAATTAACAATAACTTTAATTAAAGATTGGAGCATGGATGGAAAACCTAAAATTATAGCAAAAGCCCATAAATATTTGAATGAGGGAAGAGGACATTGGATAGAAGAAGAATTAGGTGAAGAATAAAAGTTAATTAAATTTTTTAAAATAAATGTTTTTCATATCAAAAACAAATTTTTGGGAGTATTAAATGACTTATAGAAAATCCATTAATGATTTTATCTTGGAATTAGAAAAAATCCGTAGGTATGGGGGAACTGATAATATTAACCTAATATAAATTAGGTTTGTATGATTAGAACTACCTGAAGCTATTTAATAAATATAGAGATATCAAAAAATCTACCGTACTAAGTTCAATATTATAAATTAAAAAATTATTTTTACTTTGAATGATATTCATAAACAGAAACATTTGGTTAAAATGAATATCTTAATAATTTTTGGCTTATCCCTTTTCCTAATTGTAAGAATTTTAGGATTTTTAGTTTCCTTAGATTTTTATTATAACAAAAGAGATGTTAAATTTATCTTTT
>SDBS01006942.1_pt1 | contig 11013 bp, 9 predicted proteins | sample 2277091 | NCBI WGS metagenome assembly SDBS01 (sample SAMN10404972, study PRJNA504765) | marine sediment metagenome | isolation source: marine sediment core GS10_PC15, 163 cmbsf | place: Arctic Ocean: Southern Knipovich Ridge | collected 2010 | reverse complement strand
ATACAAATAATCGTCGTTGTTTTCCGGCCACGCAGGCCACGTATTAATATCTAAAGAAACCATTTGAAGGTAATCATATTTAAGAAGATGAATACTATCTTCAAAGAACAATCGCAAGATAATTGGATAATGTCGTGGGTCAATTGATCCAATAAAAGGAATCGTTCTTGGTGCGGAACAATCTAATCTCCCATCATTACAGGCAGTCTCAAGTTGATCTGCCAGCTGCTCATAAAACTCGTGAGGATATTTTCCATCTGCGTAATAACCTTTATTGTACACTTCATCTCTAAATATCCATAAGAAATGACCGTTGCCTATTTCACTACCTCCGTTTGTATATTTATTTAAATACCATGATGGCTTAGCTTGCATTGCTGAATCATCAAGACTATTCCAACGAACCACAAAATTTTCAATTTCGTTCTTCATTTCATCTAAGAGTGGGGATACATCATAAGCCTTCATCCTTGCTTCTTTCGTTATTTGAATAAAAGGGTACCAGGTACTTGATTTGATTCGCCCGAGGGTATTTAGTACACGGTTAAATTCGGGTTCGAGCTGCTCAGTTGTTCCCCAAAACCCATAGTAAGAATAATTGAGGGAGGAAACTATAGTGCTGGGAACGTACCAAAGTAATATCGGTAATAAAATGAACCCCGTCCGGATCCATTTTTTATTTAACTTCTTTTTCCATATAAAGATTATGGAAATGGTTAATAATAAAAAGAGAATTGGGAAGATCCACACACCTTCTTCCCTCGTGATCATAAAGGCCCCCATAAAAAGGCCCAATCCAATTGACCAGAAAAGCGTTGTAGTAATTTTTTGGTCTAATCTCAGGAATAACCCTATTGAAAAAGCGACTACATATAGCGTCAATGAAAAATACACAAATTCTCGATAGACCCTCAGGGTCCAGCTTGTAACTAGACCTGGAGGACAAAATAAGAGAATCGTGAAAAGAAGCAGCCGCCACCACTTGCTTTTAATTAATGGAATAAATGCAAAAAACAAAATGAGACAAGCAACGACATAAAAAATGTTTTCATTGAGGAGTAGTGGCAAACCAGTCAAAAAAGAAAAGATTAAAAAAAACGAATAAAAAGGGCCTTTAATTAGTGTAAATTGAGTATAAGGTCCCATCCAATGCCTGTGAATTATATAATGGGCAGCTTTTGCGAAGTATAAATCATCGTAATAACCAGCAATAAGCATCTTTGGTATGCCAGTGATCAACCAGAGGCGAAAAACAATCAATAGAATAAAAAACCCAAAGAAAAATATGGGACTTTTTTGATTAGATAACAATTGAGTCTTTTTATTCAATTCCACATCCTTGCTGCAAATATTTTGTTCCTGGTATCTTCTCTACATTTCAAAGCAACGCGTAAGGTAACGATCACTAGCAACCCCAAATTATATAAAATAACTTTTTAATGGACCAAACAGTTTGAGAAATCCCATTAACAATATTTTCCAGAGATACATTTGGGTCATTTCGATATTTATCTTTTATTTCTTCAGTAGAAGCATGATCCACATACCACACATGCTATTACTTTCATTTTTTGGCACAATAGGAGTACATAGGGGACCTATCTCTAATCCTTCTTGCAGATCAGGCTTTATTCTACTTATTATCATTTGCTTGCGGTTAATGGTAGACTCTTTGGGTCTATTATGAGAGTTTTTTTGTGGATATTATATAATTTTTTTTATACAAATTATCTATTTTCTAACGGGTAATCCACGCATAGGTTTATATCTATTCTATATTTTCTCCCAGATAAAACCAATTTTCCATTTACGATATCCCTTTGTTAATTAATACATCTTAAAATATTGTTATTTTATCGAATAATCAAACTTATCTAAAGTGAGGTTGGGGTTATAATAATAATCACATTTTTGTAAATCGGATGGCCATTTTGTTTTGAAGTAGCGAATCTCTTCTTGAAATCTAGTATTTTTTTCTGGTGTATCATCAAGCCCACGTGTAAAGGACTCATAATGATACATCTCTGAAAAAGGTGTCCAAACATTAAGATATCCCTTATTTAAGCTTTTTAAACAAATATCGACGTCCCCAAAGGCTAATGGGTAATTTGGATCAAACCCTCCAATTTCTTTGAATACTGACTTTTTAATCATCATACACGCACCGGTAACAGCGGAGACATTATAAGGTAATTTTAGTAAACCAAAATGTCCAGAAGAAGAACGCTCAAAACCTAAGAAAGGATGCCCAGCGATGCCCCCCATCCCAATTACAACACCGGCATGCTGGATAGTATCATTTGGATAATAGAGCTTTGCGCCAACAATTCCTACATCTTTTCGAAGGGCATATTCAGCCAACGCCTCAAGCCAATCTGAAGAAATTATTTCTATATCATTATTTAAGAACAGCAATAATTCTCCATTTGCATAGTCGACACCATAATTATTTATTATGGAATAGTTAAATGGCTTGTCATCCCATTGAATAATTTTAATTCTCGGATCATTTGATAATTCTTTATAAGTTTTAAATGTATCTGCTTCCAGACTATGATTCTCTATCAAAATTATTTCGTATTTTCTATACGAAGATTTTGCTAAAATCGAGTTGACACAATTCTGCAGTAATTGATGCTGATCCCGAGTTGGTATTATGATCGAAATTAATGGCCAATCTTCATATAAATATGAAGTTTGGTAAGTATGCGGAATCTCCGCTTTTTTCACAACAGCTTTTATTCCTTGACGCTCTAAATGTTGTTGAACAGCCTTTAAACCTGCATCTGATGCATATGATTTTGCATTAGCATCCAATGCAGCTGACCCTGGTATTGCTCTCCAATGGTATAAAATCTTTGATATATGGAAAATTTTTCGTGCCTTCTCTACCACCCTTAAAATTAAGTCATGATCCTGGGACCCGTCAAAACCAGTACGCAACCAGCCAACCTCATCACCTATCTCTTTCTTTACAACCAAGAAATGGGTCATATAATTTGAGGCACGCAGTAAATCTATCGAGTAACCCGGTTTAAAATAAGGATCATATCTTCGATTAGAATTTTCTAATAATTTATCTTCGTCCGAATATATTAGATCAATATCATCATCATTGAGGATCTCCTTTACTACTTCAAATAACGCAAAAGGTGCAAGGACATCGTCATGATCCAAAAAAGCCACAAATTCTCCCTGTGTCATATTGATTGCCTCGTTTGTGTTTTGGGCAATTCCTAAATTTGAGTTCAGGAATTCTACTTTAATTCTCGAATCTCTTTTCTTTGCTTTTTCTAAATACCTCGTTACATTAATATTTTTCGGATCTCCGTTAACAATACATAACTCCCAATTTGGATAAGTTTGTACCATAACAGAGTATATTGTCTCAGATAATATTTTTATTGGTGGGTTATATACTGGAATGACAACACTGATTAATGGTGGAGTATTGAAAGTTTCACTTTCTTTTCTTTGATTCTTGAGCTCTCGAAAACCAGGTTCATTTTGATGAATCCATTTGATATAATCATCCCGGGTCGTTTTAGATATACTTTTATGTATGATTTTTTGTAGAAAAGATTTTATACCTTCTTGTTTTAAATATCTTATTCCCCGACGCACAAACGAGACTATATAATTTTGATTATTACCACATGGTTGCGGTAAACGACATTCCCTCTTACCATATCTCAAATAATGAATAAGAGGATTTATTCCAGATAATTTTACATCTCTATAATTACGCAAATACCAGTTGCTGTTAAAACCATGGCTTGGATCACATCCTTCGAAGCCGCCAAAGAGCAAATAATGGCTCGCCGGGGCAATCCCTGAACGAGTCACATCCGAATTATGCTCCAGATACCAGGCTTCATCAAAAAAGCCCGACGCGCGGATTAGAGATAAATCTTTCTCCACCTCCTGCGCTGTAAGTACCTCAATCTCACAATCTTTGCATGGTGCTTGTTCTTCTTCTCGGCCATGTTTCAAATAATGATAAAGTGGATTGATCTCCTCTTTATTAACATCCATTTTCGTTTCCAGATAGTATTTAGTATCAAACTTTTGAGAGGGGTTTCTACCTTCTCTCCAGCCATGTTCAATGAAATGGGTTAAAGGATCAATATCCGCTTTGCGAACACCCGGGTTACTCAACAGGTAATAAGCCGGGTCAAAAAAACCGCTGTTTTTGATTATTCGATATTCATTCCATTTCTTAAGCATTCTTTCCCCACTTTATGAATCGAGTAAATTTTCTTAATGGTCGGGTAATTCGCCAGCTTTTACTCAATGCATAGAACAGAACCTCTTCTTGACTTTGCGAAAGTTGGGTTTTCAAGGTTTGCTTTTCCTGTTCTCGTTGTATTGTTTGCTTGGTCAAGGATCGAATAGTTTGATCGCGGTATGCCACCTGGGCAGTCAGGGTGTGGACAGATTGATCGCGGTATGCCACCTGGGCAGTCAGGGTGTGGACAGATTGATCGCGCTCCGCCACCTTGTCAGTCAGGGTCTGGACAGATTGATCGCGCTCCGCCACCTGGGCAATCAGGGTCTGGACAGTTTGATCGCGCTCCGTCACCTGGGCAGTCAGGGTCTGGACAGTTTGATCGCGCTCCGTCACCTGGGTAGTCAGGGTCTGGACAGTTTGATCGCGCTCCGTCACCTGGGTAGTCAGGGTCTGGACAGTTTGATCGCGCTCCCTTATCGTAAAGACAAGAGTATTTGTGGTTTCAATCAACTCAAACACATCAAGATTTGCATCATCCGTAATAACTTCTTCAAAATCATGAATTAAAGTACCGTTAAATTGTTTCCATTCATCTGTCACAATCTCATCTGATCCAACAACAATTCGTTTACCAAGATCATTTCTGTCATTTGGTAACTTTTTAATTATGCATAACGAATTTATAAATTCGATTGAGTGAATTTTATTTAATTGGCGCTCTTCAAATTCAATTCCGAGATTTTTCGTGAAAGCGGTAAGCAAATTCGCCCTTGATTTTTTGTTTCTCCAGTGTTCATAATTCAGGATATCTGCAAGTCGTTTAATAAACGACATCGCAGAAAATGGATTGTGGAGCCCGCCTTCAAAATCTTTCCAATAACTACAATGCAGGTCTTCAACTACATAAATACCATTATCGTTTAAGTGAGGGAAATAACGCGCAAATGTCCGTATTATGTCGCTGGATCTATGGGAGCCATCATCAATTATGATATCGAAGGTTGGCGCCTGCCGTAGGATTTCATTTTCACATTCATCTGAATTTGCGTCACAGACAACAACTGCAATTCGATCGTCACCGTATTTTAGTTGTCTGCATTTTTCATCAATATCACAACCGACAATTTTCTCGGCTTTTAAAAAATATTTCGCCCATATTTCAAGAGATCCGCCATTTTGGATACCAATTTCTAATAGATGGATTTGTTGGTCGCGATAGTAGCCAAATAATCGATCCCATTCTTCTAAATATAAGGTCCATCTATCTGATATCTTGCCAGTATGCTCTTCAAAAGTTTCTCTTAAGGTTTTTCTCATGATAAATCAATTCTCTTTATCCTAATGATTGAAGTGTACATCGTAAAGCCTGTTGCCACGATGGAAGTCTTAGATTAAGATTTATTTCAAAGGTTGAGCAATTAAGCCCAGTATTCGCCGGCCGTACAGCTGGCGTCGGGAAATCCTCACTTATGGCGGGTAGGAGCTGCTTCACTAATTGCTCTTCCTTCTTCGGGTCCAGCTCTAAAATTGCTTTCGCCCATTTATAGCGGCTGGCAGAACCTGCCCCGGCCAGGTGATACAACCCAGCCTTCTCCTTAATATACTCTACTTGCTCATTGCGTCCCCGGGCAATCACCTGGGCGGTCGCTTCGGCCAGCATGCGCGCCCAGGTTGGGCTGCCGATCTGGTCTTCAACAATCCTCAGAACCTCTTGTTGGCGGGCCCACTGCAGCACCTTGGTCACAAATCCGCCCTGTCTCATGCTGTAAACCCAACTGGTGCGGAAAATCAGTGAAGCTCCGCCTACCCCTTGAACCATTTGTTCTCCTTCAAGCTTGGTTGCCCCATACACATTCAAAGGGTTGGGAAGGTCCGTTTCAACATAAGGTGAGCCTTTGGTACCATCAAACACATAATCCGTCGAATAATGAATTATTGCGCCTTTCAATTTCTTCATTTCTTCAGCCAGGATTGCCGGGGCAAGTGCATTCACCTTACGAGCGAGTTCTGGTTCACTCTCCGCTTTATCCACATTTGTATAGGCTGCCGCGTTGAGGATCAAATTCGGTTTTAGAGTTTTGATAAAGTCGCGAAGTCCCTTTGTTTTTGACAGGTCAATCTCCGGGTAATCCACAGCGATCACCTCTCCCAGAGTTAAGCACGTCCTCTGCAACTCCCAACCTAACTGTCCGTTTTTACCGATCAATAATATTTTCACCATTTGCTTTTGATCAGTTCCTGTAAGTAATCTCCATAACCATTTGATTTATATTTTTTAGCAACCTCGATAAATTGATCCCTATTAATAAAACCTAATCGGTAAGCAATCTCTTCAGGACAAGAGATCATGATGCCCTGCCGTTCTTCAACGGCTTGAATGAAATTTGATGCCTGAAGGAGAGATTCATGAGTCCCAGCATCCAACCAGGCAATTCCCCTACCCATTTGCTGCACATTCAGCTCGCCATTCTCCATGTACATGCGGTTGAGATCCGTGATCTCTATCTCACCGCGTGGCGATGGTTTTAAGGATTTCGCCATAGAGACGACCTTCTTATCATAAAAGTACAAACCGGGTACAGCAAAATGCGAGCGAGGATGCTCTGGTTTCTCTTCCAAACTGATGGCTTTGTTATTCTCATCAAACTCCACCACACCATACCGTTCTGGATCACGTACAGAGTAGGCAAAAATTATAGCCCCTTCTGTTGTTGCTGCGGCAAGGCGTAATTTATCCGGTAAACCTTGTCCGAAGAATATGTTATCCCCTAAGATCAAACAGACAGGATCATTCTCGATAAAGAATTCGCCAACTATAAATGCGTCAGCAAGACCCCGCGGGGTGGCTTGTTCAGCATATGATAATGAGAGCCCCCATTGGTTGCCATCTCCCAACAACCGTTCGAAAGATGGTAGATCCTCAGGTGAACTGATGACCAAAATCTCACGAATATTGGCGAGCATCAACATGGATAAGGGGTAGTAGATCATCGGTTTATCGAATACCGGTAATAATTGTTTGCTCATTGCCAGAGTGAGCGGGAAGAGGCGCGTACCTTTCCCACCTGCCAGGATGATTCCTTTCATTTTATCCCTCGTTTGGAATAGTTTTGACTTACCCAATCATTGTATTGCTGTTGTTTCCGGATCGCATCAATCCACTCTGGATTTGATAGGTACCATTCCACAGTTTTCCGCAGACCTTTCTTCAAGTCGTATTTTGGTTTCCAGTTAAGTTCGCGGGCGATCTTAGAAATATCCATAGCGTATCTACGGTCATGACCGGGGCGATCTGTGACATATTTTATTAAATTTTTATGGGGAACAAATTGCGAATCTGGTCTAAACTCATCAATGAGCTCACATATCGCATCAACGTTTTCAATATTGGCTGGTTGATTATTTCCACCCACGTTATAGGTGTCTCCGATACTGCCTTCTTGAACTACTTTCCAGATGGCTTCACAATGATCTTCCACATAAAGCCAATCGCGAATTTGCATCCCGTCCCCATAAATTGGAAGGGATTCCCCTTCAAGCGCATTTAATATCATCAACGGGATTAATTTCTCGGGAAATTGATAGGGACCATAATTATTTGAGCAATTAGTTATGGTGATCGGTAAACCATAAGTGTGATGATAAGCTCTCACCAAATGATCACTGCTTGCTTTTGATGCCGCGTAGGGTGAATTTGGAGAATACGGAGTTGTCTCAGAAAATGCCGGATCACCTGGTTCCAGTGAACCAAAAACTTCATCGGTGGAAATGTGGTGAAACCGAACGTTTGTATCAATCAGTTTCTGCTCAGTAAACCATACGTTGCGAGCAGCTTCCAAAATTGAAAAAGTTCCAAGGATATTCGTATTAATAAATTCCGCCGGACCAAGAATAGAGCGGTCAACGTGAGACTCTGCAGCGAAATGGACAATAGCGTCGATATCATATTTGCGCATCAACTCTATAACCACATTTTGATCGCAGATATCCACCTTTTCAAAATGATATTTTGCGTTTGCAGGAAGGTTGTTTAAGTTTTCAAGACTTCCAGCATAAGTAAGCAAATCCAAATTCAATACAAAAATATCGGGGTATTTCGTGAGAATATATCGAATGAAGTTTGAACCGATAAATCCCGCCCCGCCTGTCACTAATAATCGCGAGTACATTATTCGTATACCTCCGCTGAAGCCAATGTTGAACCTTGCAAATCGTTCGGGGATAAGATCAGTTTTCTGTTTACCTCTTCAGGCCAATCTATCCCAATTTCAGGATCATTCCAAAGAATTGAGCGTTCATTTTCTGGTGAATAAAAATCGGTGGCTTTATATAGGATCTCGGCCCAATCTGATATCGTGTAAAAACCATGGGCGAATCCAGGGGGAATCCATAGTTGCTTTTTATTCTCAGCTGAAAGAACCCTCCCAACCCATTTTCCGAAAGTTGGAGATACTCGTCTGAGGTCAACTGCGACGTCAAAAACCTCTCCAATAATTGCTCGAACTAATTTTCCCTGTGGATGTTTGATCTGATAATGCAAACCTCTAAGAGTACCCTGAATCGATCTGGAGTGGTTATCCTGAACAAATTGATAAGTAATTCCAGCTGCTTTATACTTTTCTTGCTGGTAGGTTTCCATGAAAAAACCGCGGGGATCCTTAAAAACCCGAGGTTCTATCAATATTACGTCTGGAATTTCGGTTGCTTTGAAATGCATCGTTTCGTCTTCTGGTATAGATTCAAGTGCTTATTAGGGATAGATATTTTTCGCTAATTTGTGGACCTGATCCCTCAGAAATTATTTGGCCGTGATCCAGTAATATCGCCTGGGAACACAATTCTGCAATCAGTTTTGGAGAATGGGAAACTAAAAGGACAGTTGATTTACCCTTTATGATAGATTGCATTTTAACTTCACACTTCTTTTGGAATCCAGCATCTCCAACGGATAAAACCTCATCCAGGATCAATATATCAGGCTTCCAGGCGGTGGCAACTGAAAACCCAAGCCTTCCAACCATGCCTGATGAATAGGTGCGCAACGGAGCATTGATGAATTCATTCAGTTCGCTGAATGCAATGATCGCATCCCCTTTTTGCTGGATCTCCTTCCGGTTGTGTCCCAATAATGTCCCATTTAGAAAAATATTTTCAATCCCGGTCAATTCTGGATGAAAGCCCGCTCCAAGCTCGAGTAAGGGGGAGACAATCCCATTAATCCATACTCTCCCGCTGGTTGGATACAAAACGCGTGAGATAACCTTAAGCAAGGTGGATTTTCCCGCCCCATTCCGCCCCATTATCCCAAAAACTTGACCCCTTTTAACTTCTAAATTGATATCGTTAAGTGCCAGAAATTTTTGAAAAGAGATTTTTTTGAGAATTTTTTTGATGGCATACTCTTTAATGCTATTGACACGCTCAGAAGGGATTTGGTAGGCAACAGTAACCCCCTGCAAATGCACTGCTGTTGTTTGTGAAGGCTCAAAAGGTAATTGATTAGACATAATAACCGAAAGTTTTCGATTTTTTTGTGAATATAATCCAACCTGCAACAAGGACAACCAGAGAGATGCTCGTAGCAATTCCCCAATCCTGGAAATTGGGAACAATTCCATCAAAAATGAGATTTCGGAATATTTCTAATACATAATAGAATGGATTTAATTTTAATATCAAGCCATTCAAAATATCTTCAAGTAATGTTTTTGGGTAAATGATTGGAGTGAGATACATCCAGGCAGTAAGCAAAACCTGATAAAATTCAGCTACATCAGGAAAAAAAACTACCAGAGTTGATAAAAGCAAACTGATGCCTAGGGTAAAAGCGACAAGCAGAATAATAGAAAGTGGTAAATAAAGGATTGAATGATGAATGGGAACTTTAGTGACCATATAAATTAATACCAATGGAACAAGAGAGAAAAAAAGATTCGCCAGGTTCGTACCTGCAGTTGCCAATATAAATGATGTTCGAGGTAAATAGATGCGTTTGAAAAGATCGCTGCCCCACAAGGTCGAGTTTAGAGAAAACTGTGTAGTCTGGGCAAAGAAGTTCCAGGCGACCAGGCCAGTTATGATATATGCTGGATATACTCCGCGCATGTCAAACAACCTGGAAAACACAACAGACAAAATGATCATCGTCCCCAGGGGATTCAACATTGTCCATAAAATCCCTAAAACAGATCGTTTATATCGGGTAATGAGATCTCGTCTAACCAATTGTTTGAGAAGATCCCGATATATCCAAACAGCGCGAATTTCCTCGATTGCCGCAGACCGCATTTTTGCGCTGTCGTATATATTGACTTTATTGATCACTTTATCCATAGAGAATCCGGTTTTGTATTTCAGGTATGTACTTCTATTATAATCTCTCGAACAGTTAGTATAAAGATATATATCATTCACCAGTAACTAAAATTAAACTTCAGTAAATCAACTTAACTGCTCCGCCATTCCAACATTAAGGGCTGCGCCCGACTGGGGACGGGGTGGGGCTACGCCCGACGGGGGACAGGGGACGGAAGACGGGAACTTGGAATATTCAGTCACCGGTCTCCGGTCCTCGGTCCTCGGTCTTCAGGGCTGCGCCCGACGGGGGACAGGGGACGGAAGACGGGAACTTGGAATTTTCGGTCACCGGTCTCCGGGCTTTGTCTTGTCCTGAAATATGTTTACAAACAACATAGGACAGGACTGACAAAAATGACAAAAACAATTATAAAGAAATATAGCACAGCTTTCAAACATCATGTGGTTCGCGAATATGAAAAAGG
>SDBS01006941.1_pt1 | contig 11013 bp, 9 predicted proteins | sample 2277091 | NCBI WGS metagenome assembly SDBS01 (sample SAMN10404972, study PRJNA504765) | marine sediment metagenome | isolation source: marine sediment core GS10_PC15, 163 cmbsf | place: Arctic Ocean: Southern Knipovich Ridge | collected 2010 | reverse complement strand
TAGCATGGAGATTGCCATCACCCGCATGTCCATAACAGGGGATTTGAATATTATATTTGTTAGAAATTCTCTCCAGTTCTGGCATCAAATCAGGAATAACTGCAATAGGAACTACAATATCTTCTAAACTTTGATGAGGACTAATTACCTTAAAGGCTTCAGCTATATTTCGTCTTACGCTCCAAACCCTTTCTTGAGTAGTATAATTATCGGCAACATAAACTTCAATTGCCCCCTTTTCCAAGCATAATTCACCAATAATCTCTGCCTCTGCTTCTACCTGTTCTTCTTTATTACCATCAACCTCTATTAATAACATAGCACCTGCTTGTTGATAGGGTAAATGCTCATTTAAATACTCACAGGATGTTTTAACCGAAAGTTTATCCATAAACTCAAGAGAAGTAGGAATAATCCGAGCACCGGTCATTATCTCAGGAACTATGTCAATAGCCGATTTAACATCTGTAAATAATACCAATAGGTCTTCTTTGGCAGTAGGTAATGGCAATAATTTAATAATTATTTTGGTTACAACACCCAAAGTGCCTTCTGAACCTATTATCAATTGTTTTAAATCATAACCGGTAACATCTTTAACCCTTTTACCCCCCAATTCTACGATCTCTCCAGTTGGAGTTACTACTTCCAAACCCATAATATAACGCCCGGTGACGCCATATTTAACAGCCTTGCCACCACCTGCATTTTCAGCAACATTACCACCTATAAAACAAGTTTCCACACTCATGGGATAACCGGCAAAAAATAAACCGTGTTCGGCTATCTTTTCATTAACTTCATTAGTAACTACCCCCGGTTCCAAAACCATCATCATGTTATTATAATCTATCTCTAAAACCCGGTTCATTTTTTCCACCGAGATTACAATACCGCCAAATACAGGTATTGCCCCTCCAGAAAGTCCGCTACCTGCTCCTCGCGGTGTAATTGGAATTAATTCTATGTTAGCCAATTTAACAATTTTTGCTATTTCTTCCGTTGTTTTAGGAGTTACTACTACTTCCGGCATATGACCATATTGTTCTGCTGGTGTTTCGTCATGAGAATAAGTTTCTATCTTCTCCTTATCACTAATAACATTTTTCCTACCTACAATCTCAACTAATTCATCAATAATTTTCTTTGTTACTTGATTATATTTCATCTCCCTTATCCTCCTTTGTCAGTTGTTCGTTTAATATAGGTAAAACTTCAAATAGATCGCCTACTATCCCAAAATCAGCTACTTTAAAGATTGGTGCCTCAGGGTCATTATTAATAGCAATAATATTATCTGCTGTCTTCATACCTGCCAAGTGTTGAATAGCCCCTGAAATACCTATAGCTATATATAATTTAGGTAGTACTGTTTTTCCACTTAAACCTACCTGATGGGGATAAGAAATCCAACCCCTGTCTACTGCATCTCTGGATGCACCAACAACTCCACCCAGATGCTGAGCCAGTTCTCTAATCAAGACAAAATTATCTTTCTTCTTCAAACCCTTACCACTAGCAACTATTATATCCGCATCCTGAATATTTACATTTTCCTGCTCATTTTTTTTACAACCTAAGCTTTCGACTCTACCATCAATCAACTCAGGTTTGAGGGTAATATTAATAATCTCACCAGTTCGGTTCTCATTTTTGGGGGCGAGTCTGGTGGATTTAGGCCTGACTGTAGCCATCTGAGGTCTGTGCTTAGGCGTCTTAATTGTTGCCAGAATATTACCGCCGATGGCTGGCCTTGTCTGTAAAAGATTACCTGTTTTTTCTTCAATATCAAGTCCAGTACAGTCAGCCGTTAATCCTGCATTAACTTTTACAGCCAGATAGGGCATTAGAGTTCGTCCACTAGTTGTAGCAGCGGCAATTATAATCTCCGGTCGATATTCATTTACTAAATCTTCCAGGACATTAGTGTAATTTTCAACAATAAAATTCTCTAATTGTGGGCTATTAATTACATATACTTTGTCTGCTCCCCTGTAGATAAATTCCTGAAGGTCATCATTGCTAATATTATTACCAATTAAAATTGAGGCTAATTCTGTGCCTAATTTATCTGCTAATTTTCGCCCTCGGGTTAATAATTCAAATGATACCTCTTTAATTTTTCCTCGATTTGTCTCTGCTATAGTCCAAACACCATGATAATTCATTAATAGTTTTCTCCTTTAAATTAACTCTTTCCCACGCATAAATTTTATCATTCGATTAACAGCTTCATTTAAACTCTTTTCATCACTTACCTTAAGAATTGTCCCTTTTCTGACAACTTTAGGATGAGTAATTTTTACTACTCTAGTAGGCGAACCATTGAGTCCCAATTCTAATTCATTTAATTTCATATTATTTTTTGACCATACTGGAATATCGGTTTTTTTGGCCCTTTGTTTACCTCTTAAAGTAGGAAGTCGAGGATAACTTATCTCTTTAACCACAGTCAATAAAGCGGGTAATGGCATTCTTAAGATCTCATATCCCTCTTCAATTAATCTTTCTACTACAATATTTTTACTATTAACTTCAACAATCTTACTGGTATAAGTAGCTAAAGGTAGACCCAAAAAAGAAGCTATTCCAGGTCCTACTTGACCCGTGTCACCATCGGTAGCCCTTTCACCAGTTAGAATTAAATTATAATCTTTTATTTTTTTAATAGTTTCTGCTAAAACATAAGAAGTAGCCCTAGTATCTGAACCAGCAAATTCACGTCCTGATACCAATACACCATCATCACAGCCCATAGAAATTGCTTCCCGTAAGGCCTTATCTGCAGAAGGAGGACCCATAGTTATCACTGTAATTTTTCCTCCGTGTTCTTCTTTTAACTGAATCCCTACCTCAATAGCATACAGATCCAAAGGATTAACTATACTCTCGACTCCTTCTCTAATCATCGTGCCAGTTTCTTCATCCATTTTGACATTGCTAGTTTCAGGGACCTGTTTAATTGGGATAGTGATATTCAATTTATTTTTTCCCCCGTTTAATTAATATTTAATACTACATAATTATTAGTTGTCAACAAATTATTATTATAGTGAAACTCCCCCAGCAGGAGCTGGGGGCTTCTTTTGGCTACAAGCGAAAACGAGCTTGAGCCCTTCGGGCTGCCGCTACATCTCCAGACAGGAGTCTGGAGTTTTATGCGGCTCAATAATGTCATTTAAAAATCAAAAAAAGATCCATATTCTTCAAAAACTTCTTGAATTTCGAAGGATGTGCTTAAAAAAATTGCACTCATCCTAAGATTTCGGTTACACTTTTCACAAAACCAATTTCATTCTTGAAATTGGCTCAGAGTCCTTTTTCCTCTTAATAGTATTTTTTGTTAATCCCATAATACCGGCTTTTGGATCCTTTTTCTATGTAAATGCGGCTTTTTAAGCTTTTTACAAGAGCCTCTAACCAATAAAATTATACTCAAACCCCATTAGAGAACAAAATTGTCTAACTTCCACTGAGTAGTCACCATCAGTTAAACCCCAATGCTGAGTAATCCCCAGATCCATGCATGTGGTAAAAAACTCATCAATAGGAATAGAAGGCCTGAGAACCGAATGGGAGTAATTCTGAAGAAAAAGATCCCCATCTAAAGAATCTACCAAAGTACAAACTACCTTATAATTAGAACCGCACTCCATTATATTTAGCATTGTCTTTCTACCAGGAGAAAAACGAACCCATGCAAAAGGAGCTCCAGCAAACTTGTTATTAGTCTTAGCAAACCGATTATCAACAACAACCTTGACATTCTCACGATATTTTGGATTAGTATAATCATTAGGCCCCCCATGACCTGCGATAAAAGTTCCATTTTCAATATCTGGATAAAAGATTTCAGTAAAATTAACTACATTATCAGACATAATCTTCAATACATAAACCGCTAGTGCTGCTCCAATATCCCCCTCTGAAGTCACAATCGCTGCATCTGCGTCAAAAGAAGCTGGACAAAACCCTGGGCGTAGGCCCAGCAATGAAATCAGACCTGGATCTATATCATTAAGAACTACAACATCAAGACCTAGTTTTCTGGCCATCATTTCTACTCCAATAGAGGCCCGGACAGACTCAATAAAGGTGCTCCTCTCCACATCATTTGCAACCACGAAACGTTCCTCTATACTTCTTGTTAGCTTTTCAGCCGTCTCATCAGAAACCTTTGATATCTCCTCAGCAAGGGTACTGATCTGAACAAATCGTAGTTCAGGTCCAACCTTAACAAAAAAATCAAAAGGATCCAGATATGTTGACCACATTACCTCATGAAAACTCGGCAGGAGACCGAAAACCGACGTCTTTAAAAGCGATTTTGTTTTGGCTGCCCGCCCAAAAATTCCAGCCTCTCTAACGACGGCATCAATGTCTCCAGCAAACACCTTGATTCTGCGATCTGAAACTCTATGGATAGAACCAGTTGCCTGAAGAATACCTACATGGCGAGCTGCCTTTATAAATTCCAGCAAATTATCTGTTTCAGTAAGATTTCCTAGTTGGTATTTTTTCTCACGTATACAACATAAGAAGATAGGTATATCTGGTATATCACGGAGAAACCGGATCCATGCAAAGTCTTCGGCCCAAGTCAGATACGTAGCAATAATAAAATCAACCCTATTATTGTAAAAACAATCAGCCGCATCAATAACTTCTTTTCGGGTATAGATCGCTCCTGGGAAGATAATCTCACCAACTTCCTTAAATCGCTCAATAAGTTTCCTAGCTTCCTTGTCGACTCTATCCTTACAGGTGCCATGTTTTGTTCCCTCTCCCTGAAAACCATAGCGTGGTGAGCCTATAACCAAGAGACCAGCCTTTATTTTTCTTTTCCTATCTACCATAAAACAACACCTTCTTATTATTTACAATCATTGATTTGATCCCCAAAACCTCAGCAATTTTCAAAATTGTTGAAGTATGATGACCTATCTCCAGAGCAAAGTAATGTGTTGGGTTCTCAGACAGCCATTTTTCTAAAAAAGTTACAGCACCAGGTTTAAAGAAATCCCTTGTATTTGTTCATGTTTTTTATATTCATCAATCTTATCCCTTCTAAATACATTACAAAAGCTTCTTATTTCATCAGTACATCCTTAATCCATCAAAAGTCCACCGTTTATATCAAACAACTCCCCTGTTATATATCCTGCTTGCTTGGAACAAAGAAATGCTACTGCCGGGGCTATATCATCTGGGGTTCCTCTCCGACCGACAGGTATATTCATACCTTCCATTAACTTGATTGATTTTGGATAACCTATCGAATCATTAAAGTCGGTAATGGCAATGGAACCAGGTAAAATACCGTTTACAGTTACCCCATTAGGGCCAAGATCTTTTGCTAATATCTTTGTAAGGGCAACAAGTGAAGCTTTTGATGCTGCATACGAGACTACATTAGGCTTTCCAATCATTTTAACAACCAGTGAACAAATATTTACGATACGTCCCCATCCATTCTGACGCATTCTTTCCATAACAGATTGACAGCAATACAGAGCACCTCTGAAATTAATATTATACACAATGTCAAATTCCTCATCAGTTAATTTAGATGTATCCATTTGTCTAACAATTCCAGCATTGTTGATAAGTATCTCAATTTGTCCATATTTTTCTTCCAATAATCGAAAGGTGTGAAATACTTCATCTCTTTTTGATATATCCAAAATATAAGATGTAGCTTTTCCACCTGCTTTTAGAATTTCCTCTTTTGTCTGCTCCAGCTCCTGTTGGTCAACATCAAGTAAGATTACAGAACATTTTTCTTCGGCTAAAGCTTTAGCTATCGCTTTACCTATTCCCTTTGCGCTGCCTGTGATAACAGCTAGTTTTCCATTAATTCCAAAATTCACTGTATACCTCCATTCTCAGCAATCTTACTATGCTGATTTAAGAATTAAATTGAGTCATTTATAATAGACGATGTCTTTCACTCAAAATTATTTATGGTATCTCTAATTGTAGATATTATCATTCTTGAAATACCTGAATAATCAAATCAAAGTAACCCTATTGCAATAAATTTAAGATATTAAAGAAGCTAAATCAAAAAAACAGATTTTTAAGCAGTACTTCATTATAACGTTTAATCATATATATATATATATTAAGCCTACGATTCTGAACACTTGATTTTGTAAACGCCCCTCTGAAGCATAGCTTCAGAGGGGCCAGAAACGATGGAATTACTTAATTGAGTTTATCTGGCTAATAAGACCTGAAGACCACTTTCCTGCACTTTCCAAATTTTTTGCTGCACTCAGAGCTTTTTCTCTAAGCACTTCAAAATCTTTAAAATTGCCATTATATTTAGCTCCTTCTGAGACCATCGTGTCAATAATTGATTGCTCATTCTGTAATGCTTGGTTAAGAGCCCATTCATCTACTTTCTTTAAAGCTGCGAGCAACACTTCCTGCTGTAACTTGCTCAAGGATTGCCAAATACTCTCGTTTATTACCCAGGCATGAGCAGCATACATATCATTCGTCTTGGTAATATAGGGAGCCGCAAGATGCCATTTATTAGCCAATACATCTATAGGAAGCCCTTGGGCAGCGTCTACAACTCCAGTTTTTAGAGCAAGGTAGGTTTCATTCCATGAAATGGGAGTAGGATTGCAGCCATAAGCTTTGTACGATTCAACAAACATTTCCAGTCCAGGAGCTCTAACCTTAAGTCCCTGCATGTCACTTAACGTATCAATTGGTTTCCGAGAAAAAAACATTCTGGTTGTAAACGGAGTCGCTGCAATAATTCGCAAACCTTTTTTTCCTGCAATACGTTCAACAATTATATTGAAAATATCACTTTCAAGATATTTTTTAAAATGCTCAAGGTCTCTGAATACAAACCCAAAACTCGTCGGCTGAAGATCTTTATCAAACGGAACTATCCAAGCTAGGTCTGTTCCTTCGATAGCAACACTACCTTCAGCTACTTGATCCATAACCTGTCCAGCATTACCTAATACAGGACCTTCGATGTGCGTAATTGTTAAACCATCATTATTCATACCAGCAACTTCTTCAACCAATAGGTTCCCCATTTTATTTCGCAGAGTCCCAATAGCATCAACAGTTGCCATCTTCAAATTTAACGGTTTTGCTTTAGCATCCTGGGTCAACTGCATACCAAAGATCAATACAAAAATTAAAAGAAATCCAATTATTTTTTTTAATTTCATTTTTTCTCCTCTCACTAAATGTTATTTTTATATCCTGGCCTCAGGATGTGGTTACAGATCGGCAGGCCAGAATCTCTTTTTTATTTTTTCTACCCTCACAGAATCGTAGGCTAAATTCAAATTATCTTTCACCTCCTTTCTGCTTCTGATTAATACTAATAATTTTATCTTACTACTTCCTTCCCCTTTTATTCATGAGAATTCTATCTCCCAACAAGGTTTGGAATAAATGTTGTAATAGTAGGTATAAAGGTAATTATCAGGAGAAAGAATAGTATAGGTATGTAGAATGGCATAATTGCTCGTAATAATTTATAGAGCGATATTCCTGTTAAATCCATCATAACAAACAGCAACACTCCAAATGGAGGAGTGAGTGTTCCCAGTAAAAGATTAAGTATTACAACAATGCCAAAATGAACGGGATCAATTCCATAGATAGCGATGAGAGGGGATACTATAGGAACTACGATTAGTAGGATGACTGTAGTTTCCATAATAGACCCAGCCAAAAGCAAAGCCACATTAATAATTAGAAGAAACAAATATTTATTTTGGGAAATACCCAAAAAGAAATGTTCCAACCCCTGACCGACATTATTAATCCCCATTATCCATGTAAATGGTGCTGCACATGCAATCAATATTGCTAGAACTCCAAGAGTTTTAACGGTTTGAGCAGCACAATGAAAAAGATCCTGAAAACTTAGTTCTCCCTGCAGAAAACCAAGAATTATAGCAGCAGTAACAGTTAAAGCTCCTAGTTCTGTTGGAGTAGCAATGCCTGATAATAATCCAAATATAAGAAATCCTGGTAGCATCAATGCTGGTGCGGCTTCGATGAAAGCTTTTCCGCGTTTTCTCCAACTTATATAGGGTAATAATGGGGCCTTTACTTTTCCGGTTTTAACCAATAAGGATATAGTTATCATTAAAAAACCACCCAGCAATAACCCTGGAATAAATCCGGCAAGAAATAATTTATCAAGTGCAACACCAGCTAATACAGCATAGATAACCATAATACCGCTAGGTGGTATGATTGGTCCTATAATTGCAGAAACAGCAGTAATAGCAGCAGAGAAAGGTCCGCTGTAACCAGCGCGGCGCATTTCTTTAATCTCAATTTTCCCTAGACCTGCAGCATCAGCTTGTGCAACTCCTGACATACCAGCAAATATAATACTGGCAAGAACGTTTACATGTCCCAGACCTCCAGATATATGACCGACCATACTGTTTGCAAAATTAAAGATCCTTCGGGCGACACCTGCGCTGTTCATTAGATTTCCGGCAAAAATAAATAAAGGCAATGCTAGTAAAGGAAAACTGTCTAAGCCGGGTCCAAGGCGACTAACAATAACAGAAAGAGGATAAGATCCGTCAAAAATAAGGAATGTTGCACAACCGAAAATAAATGCAAAGGCAACAGGTATTTCTACTGCTATTGCTCCTAGAATCAGTATCAATAAAACATATATTGGCATCAGTTTTCCTCCTGAGTCTTTTAAAAAGAATTAAAGTTTTTTAACTCAAATACTTTATAATCATCCGGTATGGGTTTTCCCATGATCGCCATTAGCTGGTTAATAATGAAATAAATTTGTGTCAACATCATTGAAAGTACGGATACAAAAATAGGCAAGGAGTAAAATAATCCACGTGGAATATTAATAGGCAACGCTGAAGTGTATGACATATTCTGAATCCGTATCACTGCAGGCAGCCATCTAACTAAGAAAATAAGAGACCCCATGACGACAATAGAGATAATCAGGTTTATGACCCTAATAACTGTTAAATTTAAAAAACGAATAAATGTGTTAATCTTTATGTGCCTTCCTGTTTTTAATACAATGCTTGCACCCAACATAGTTGCCCAGATGAAAGACAGCATAACTGCTTCTTGGACCCAGCTAAATGGTTTGTTAATCACATATCGCATAAAAACTTGTGCTGTTATTGCTACAGAAATAAATATAACCATAATTACCCCTATAGTTATTTCAATATTCATTATTATCTGAAGTAACTTTTTAAATTTTTTCAAAGAAACCTCTCTCTATTTTTTCGAAATGATTACAGATTCAACACCCATAATTTCAGCAATTTTCTGTATAGCTGCAGCATGATGCCCAATGCCAAGTGCAAAATGATGTGTAGGTCCTTCAGTAAACCATCGTTTTAAAAAGGTTTTAAGATCGGGCTCAAATAGCCCGTGGGTATTAGTATTCCCTGTCGGCGGTATTTGTCTTCTTAGTGATTTACCTTCTGCGATTACGAATTTAAGTGCATAATTTTCGTTTATTGTTACACCTAGCATAGTGATGGGACCTTCTTTGATCTGGAACTCTACTCCAGCACCCTCCCCAGGTTTTCCATGATATACCTTCAAGCTGCGTAAAACAGGTTTTCCTTCTGCAACATTCAAATGATGCGGGCCATCATGACCAATTAATACAGTACCTTTTTCAAAGTCTAAAGGATGAAATTCCGCAAAGCTTCCTCCAATTCCCAGCCGATCCATTATAAGCATACCGACACATGTCTTTAAGTCAAACTCACCACACATTGGAAATCCTGCAGTTGTGAGCATAGAATTTCCGACAATAAAATTTGTCACCATCTGCCTCATAAGAGACCCTTCTTCGCCTTCATAATAATAAGCAAGCCCTGTCAGATCTTTTTCTATAATAAATTTTTCCAATGCGACAGCGGTTCTTGCGGCAATAGTCAGATCAGTATCTTTAAGCTTGGCTGTTATCGGATCTGATTTGGGTTCAGGTGTATCAAAAAAATTGAGAATTTTTTGTTTCATTTCAGATATTTCTTTTTCTTTGATTAACTTAAAATGCCTCATCACATCATCGGGTTCAGTCTGTACAATATGACAGCCAAATGTATTTGAAATAAGCGATGGATCAACTTGCATATCATACATGCATTCAAGAACATGTCCCATAATTCCTATTCTTGCAGTTTTTAGATCATGAACTGTTTTAGCAATTTGACACCATTCTGCTATTTCAGCATCAGCGACAGGATCCCCCTCCAGCATTCCGATAATTACTTCTGGAGTTTTTTTACCCATTTTTACAGCTACCTGCATAAATTCAGGAACTGCACATATATCGTCATTTTGAAGTTGCAATAGTGTCGAGCCATTTGCATAATCCATAGCTTTCAGTGGTTGTAGGGCTACAAGAACTATTGGGATCTGAAGATTCTTTATTAATGGTACAAAAGTAGCGCTGGTTGCGTAAGTAATCATATCAATAAATAGAAAATCCAAATTTTCTGTACGTATTGCATCTAGTATAATATATGCAGACTTCGAGTTGTCTATTATCCCAAACTTGACAACATCGACATCATTTACTTTAACTTTTTCGACAAAATAATTCAGCTTTTTCAACAAGATTTCTTTTAAAGAAGGAAACTGTGGCCAGTATGCATCATAACCAACTCCCACAATACCAATTTTTGCATATAACGGTTTAATTCTTTGAATATTCACAATTGTACATCCTTGTGTATTATTAATTCTAAGAGTGTTTGCTTCAAAGGTGGTTCTTTTTTAAGGTGAAATAATTTTTGTTTTTTCATTTTATTTACCTCCTTTTTTATAAAAATGAAAAACTCTTGATAATATCTTAACTCATTTTAGTCTTTTTGTCAAGAAATATTCTCAAGACATGTTCATATATTGACTTTATTTTGATCATATACTATAATATTAACTAAATAAAACTCGATAAAATATTATAAATATAATGTACTAATACTTACTAAATAGGCGGAAATAATATAT
>SDBS01006940.1_pt1 | contig 11014 bp, 9 predicted proteins | sample 2277091 | NCBI WGS metagenome assembly SDBS01 (sample SAMN10404972, study PRJNA504765) | marine sediment metagenome | isolation source: marine sediment core GS10_PC15, 163 cmbsf | place: Arctic Ocean: Southern Knipovich Ridge | collected 2010 | reverse complement strand
ATGAAAATAAATTTATAAAAAAACTACAATTAAAACTTACTAATTCAGGATTATTACCAATCTCTTTTGTAAAATATATCAATAAATATGATTTCTTTCCTCGGAAAAAAATAAAAAATTTAAGTCAATCTTATGATTTGATTTTCACCTCAGGAGGGCAATATATACTTCCAGCTCTTAATTTGGGTGTTCCAGTTGTTCATAGAGCAATAGGTAGTGATTTTACTAGATTACCATTCTCATGCAACAGTATTTATCAAGAGGTGTTATCATATGCATTTCGTAAGTGGATTAAAAAAGTGAAATGTATTATTGCTTATCAAAATGATACAATCCAGTCAATGAAATTGTTAGGTGTTTTTGATAAGGTGAAATATTTTTCATGTCCAACAAGTATAGAAGAAATTAAGGCTAATATGGATAAAGTTCTCTTAAAAGATTTGAATGAACGATACTCTCAATATGACTATGTGTTTTTTTTGCCAGCAAGGAAAGTCTTAAATCCTAATCATTCAGCTTATAAAGGACAAGAAAAATTTCTCAACGCTCTGAAAAAGTTATTAGAAATAAACTCAAATATAAGAGTAATTGCTATAATGAGTGGTAGTGGCGTCAAGATTTTTAGGAGATTAATAAAATATATGAAATTAGAGAAATACTTTGATTTTATAAATAGTTATTTACCTATTTACAAATTATCAGCGTATATGAAAATTAGAAATTCCATTGTTTTTAACGATTTTGGACATCCAAAAGTTCATTTAACTGGTACAAGTCGAGAAGTATTAAGTGTAGGTGCAATTCTCGTTGATGGCGTAAAAACTGATGATCCACACTTTAAGATGTTATATGGAGAAAATTGTCCACTCCTAAAAGCATTTGATGAGCAAACAATCTTGTGTAAAATGAAAAAAATTATATCAATGAATTCAAATACAATAAGTCGATTAAAGAAAGAATCATTAAACTGGGCTTACAAGTATTTACACTGGGAAAATAAAATTGATGAATTAATTGAAATTCTGAAAAACTCTATTTAAAAGGGGAAGTAGGGTTAAGAAATTAAATAAATTTAATTATTTTAGTATAGATTTTCGTATCTAGTCATTAATATCTACTTATTTTTTTATTTATGCTATTATAACCTTTTTTACACAATCATTTATCTAATTGATAATGATCTTGGTGATTTCCATAGAACTTTATTTTTATATATTATTCATTTTTAATTTAATGATTTATATATGTTATAGAATGGTTGGATATATTTATCAAATTCTTGTTTCTCTTTCTCAGACCATTTATGCTGAGTATTATCACTTACTTTAACTGTTCTCCATTTAATTGATAAAAATTTCTTTTTCGTTAATATTCCTTTTAATCCAAACTTTTTTGCATAATTTAAATAATATTCATAATTCTGATCAGCTTCTTCTAATTTAAAAATATAAATCTTTTCTTTTGGAAGTTGTTCTAATTGATTATAGATTTCGAGATTTCCTTTATTCCATAACCACGCTAATTTTCCTATTCTTGTTAAATCTTTCCATTCTTTATAATCTCTATCTTTTGGAATAGGTCTTCCAAAAATATGACTCCAAGACATTTCTGGTTGAAAACCCATAATTAAATTATTATCCTTTCTTTTATATATTTCTTTATACCAACCTTTATTAAAAAAGGACGTTATTGTAAAATTTGGATGATTAACACCCCAGATTAAATATTCTGGTTTCAATATATTATAAATATTTAATATGTCATTGGACACATATGGTGTGTCATATATAGAAATTTCATTATTTTTCCAATCTTGTACTATTGAATCCTTGAGTAAATTTATGACTCCTTGAACATCTATCGGAAGTGCATTCCATTTTATATAACGATAAAAAGATTCCGCCATTACGAATTTTTCAGAGGTACCAATTGCATTTTTATGTTCTGTAAATATATTTATTAACCATCTTAGGCCCACTCTCCCCACACTTACACAGAAGAACAATTTTTTTCCTTTTTTACAAAATTTATCATACTTATCTTCTAAACCTAAATATCGATATTCATCTTTTTTGCTGAAAAACCGTTTATAGAAATTTGTAATTATATTATAGATTTTGTCTTTCATCAATTTAAACAATTTTTATAGATTTATTAAAAATTTGGATAAGATATTCAATTTGTAATTATAATATTAATCAATAGATATATTTAGAACTATTACTTAGATTCAAATAATACATTAAATCTATATTTATCACTTAAATAAGTACTAATTTGGAGTGGAAATGTTTCAATTTTAAAATTATATTTTTTTGCTTGATGTTTAAAGAAAGCTTTTCTAAAAAATAAATGGAAGTTAGGATCATAATGAATGTCATCTAATCCCCTTCTATAGCTTGTATATTCTTCTTTTTTATTGTAATCTAAAATATCCATAATTAAAATACTTCCATCTGGTTTTAATACTCTAACCATCTCAGAAATTACATTTTGGGCATATTCTAAGGAAGGAAAATAATGAAAAACGCTATGTGAAAGTACTTTATCAAATAAATTGTCATTATAAGGAACATTATTAACTTCAGCAACGGAGATATCAAATTTTTCATTATATTCTTTTAATCTCCTAATTAACGATTCTGAAAAATCAACACCAGAAATTTTACGAACCACTTTTGATAATGGAATAAATGTCATTCCAGCACCACATCCAAAATCTATTAGTGAACTTTTTTCATTTAAATTTAATTTATTAATTATTAGAGATATTAATTGATTGACATGTTCTTGTCCAAAATTACTCGTAGTAGTATCAAATCCATCTAGTTTAATTAAATCAAATTCTTTTATTTTATCTCCCCTTTTTCCCCAAATCTCTACCCAAAAGTTTTTACTCATGTCAAATCTCCTCGCAAAATAAAGAAATCAAGGTTTCAACTTTTATATACAACTTCTGAAATGGAATCCAACAACTTAATTCAATTTAAAATCAATAACAGTTAATTTCTTTTTTCATTCAATGGTGGATAAAAATATAAAATGTTTAATTTTGCTTGTCTTAAATAGTCAATCTTATGATGTGATGAGCTTTTTTTTCTCTTTTATTGACTTTTATATAGTTTTCATTTCCTTTAAAACTTCTTTTAGTGAGTTTAGAAAATTTTTTATGTCTTTTGGAAAAATAGCTCCCATAACAGCAATTCTGAAAGTTGGTTTATCTGTAATTTTTCCTGGATATATTGTATATCCCCTTTCATACAATTTATCATGTAAAATATTAAAATCGAAATTTGGATGGTTTAAATAATAAATTGTTGTTAAAAGATTAGATTCTTCTACATCATCTTTCATTAGGAATATAAATCCTAATTTTCTAAGTCCATGTTTCAATATATAGTAATTTTCCTTGTATCTTTTAAATCTATTTTCAGCACCTTCTTCAAAAAATTCTGTTATTGCTTGCTTTAAAGCATAAATTACTTGTACTGGAGGTGTAAACCTTGTTTGATTGTTCTCTTCGAGATATCTATATTGGCTATGGAGATCGAGGTAATAATTTCGTGCTTTCCATTTATTTATTTTTAACAATTCAGCTTTTTTACATATTATAAATGATACTCCAGCCATACCTTGAATACATTTATTTGAAGTAGACATCATAAAATCAATATTAAAATCTATAATGTTGAAATTTACCCCAGCAAAACTCGAGATCGTATCTACTATGAAAATCTTTCCATAATTTTTAGCTATTGCTCCAATTTTTTCTATGGGATTAAGAATTCCTACCGTAGTTTCATGATGGGTAGCTGCAATACACGCAATATCAGGATCTCCCTGCAAAGTTTCTTCATATTTTTTTAAATCAATTTTTTTTCCATATTCAAATTTCAACTCTAAAGTCTCAATATTATAAGTTTTAGCGATTTGAGCGAATCGTATACCATATTCTCCATTTATTAAAATTAGTATTTTTTTATTTGGAGGTACAACAGAGCTAATAACACTTTCCATCGCTGCTGTTCCTGAGCCTGCGAATAATATGGAAGAATAATTTTCATTACCACCTGCAATCCGAACGAGATCTCTTCGGATTTCTTGAATTAAGTTTCCAAATTCTTTTTCTCTTGGACAGATATCTGGAATAACTAATGCTTGCTTAACTGTATCTTCTGTTGTCACGGGACCCGGATTTAATAAAATATTTCTTTTAACCATTTAACTATCATCCTTCTCATTTATTTTTGGATAAATTTTATTTTTAGCTCTTTTGAAATCTTCTTCAGTATCAATCTCTATCCATCTTAAATCTTCAATTAATCTACATTTAATTGGGTATGTTTTTGATAGCTTATATATCACTTCTTCATAATGGTATTGCATCTCATTATTTACATAATGTTCCTTAGCCTTTTCATATAATTGATTCAAGAAATCTAATGATAATTTCATTATTCCTACTAATTCACCAATTGCTTTATTTTTTTCAGTAATTTTTTTTCCCAAACCTGTTAATTCATTATTTTCATTAACACAAATAAAAACTTCATCTCCAGAGCCACTAAAAGAAGTAACTAAGATTACATTTGGATCATTTGAATCAAACAACGTTTGTAAAGCTCGCTTTTCATATAATAAATCGGATTCAAGTAATAATATATCATCATCAATAAAACCTTCTGTTTGAGATAAAGAATACATGCTTCCTGTATTAGAATAATCAGGATTTAAAACATATTTAATTTTAAGGTCTTGGTATTTATCCCCTATTTCTTCTCTAAATAAATCTGATAAGTATCCAACTACAATAATAACTTCCGAGAAACCAGCATTATTTAAATTCTCTAATGAATGAATAATTAATTTTTTTTTATCAATTTCTAAAAAAGCTTTAGGTATTTTGTTTGTTATTGGTCGTAAGCGATTACCCATTCCTGCAGCTAATATAACAGCTTTCATTTTTTACATATTTAAAAATTCCATGAATTTTTGTTTATATTCTTTAGGACTTCTTTTCAGTCTTTTTAAATTATTTCTTGATTTAATTTTAATCTTTATTACCATAATGATAGGACCAACTTTATTTTTAATACCATTAAAGAAGTGAATAATCTCTTCTTTTGTCTCTAAGATACTACCCATTCTATAATTAGAAGCAAGAGCTAATTTTAGAAAGTCTATTACAGATGAATTAGTAGGTTGTCCTCCTGTTGACTCATGTGCATTATTATCAAAAATAATATGAATAAGATTTGTTGGATTATATCTTCCAATTGTTGTAAAAGCACCCATTTGCATTATAACTGAACCATCACCATCAAATATGACAATCCTTTTCTCTGGATGTTTTAAAGCAACGCTTAATCCTATTGAACTTGCGCATCCCATACTTCCAATATTATAAAAACTTTTATGATGGTCTTTCTTCTTAGATTCTCGATATTCAAACACTTCCCTAGATGTATAACCTGTTGTAGACACAATTATATCATCCGAATCTATATTCTCCATGATAACTTTAATGACATCTTCTCGATTCAATTCATAATTAGAAGTTCTTTTTGTTTTCGTTATATATTCATGAAAAAGATTTCGCTTAATGATAAGTGCATATGGTCCTTTTTCATTGTTGAAGTATTCAACAGTTTTCTCAATAACTTTTTCAATTTCTTCTAATTCTTTTCCTAGAATTGAATAAGGGATTTCTAGAACATCTAAAAGGGGTAAGAGAATTCTTCCCATTTTACTATGTTGAATGGCATCAGTTTTTCCAGGTTCCCCTCTCCACCCAATCATTAGGAGAATTGGAATTGAATACACTTCCGGATCACATAAAGTCACCAAGGGATTAATTGCCTTACTAAATCCAGAGTTCTGCATATAAGCAATACCTATCTTTCCTGTGCTTAAATAATACCCCGCACATAAAGCAATAGCCTCACATTCATTACATGCTATAATATTGGTTAAAATTTTAGAATCTCCATCATCCAGAAATTTCATCCAATCATTAAAAGTAGAATCAGGAATTCCAGAAAAAAAAATAAATCCACTATTTTTTAAAATATTAAAAAATTTTTCGCATGTTATCATTGTTTTATCATTAGTTCTGCTATCTTTACATCTTTTACATTATTAATTTCAATCCAACCCTTTCGAACTTCAATGATATTTACTTTAAAATCCCTATTTATGATTTCCTGCAAAAGATCTAATATATCTGCATGCTGGAAGTCTTTTGCCTCATGAAATGGTCCTTTCCAATTCTTTTTGCATTCATGATATACTTTCCTTAAAATCTCTGCTCCTCTTTCAGAAAAATATGTAATCCCAATATATTCAAAATCTGCCATTTCAATTTTAATATTCTTCCCAATCCTTATTATTTCATTTTTTTCACTACCCAATTGCCATATATGGTCAGTTGGTTTGTTTTTAGTTAAAACTAAATCAAGTTTTTTATCTATTTCATGTGTATGATATTTATATGTCCTATCAACCACACAAACAATATCATGTGGCGTTTTAATAATCGGATTAATTATCTCCTCTGTAAATAAAATATCTGAATTTATAAACAAAAAGCCTTTCTTAAAATCATCTTCAGCACAGAATAAAGAATATGCGATATATTTTTTGTCATAATCATCATTATTGATGAATTTAATATCTTCAATATCAATTACTTCTTTTTTCCATCCTCTAATAACTGTCAATTTATTAAAATTATATTCCTTTAAAACATTTATTTGCCGTTTTAAGATTGGTATACCATTTATTTTTACCATTGCTTTAGGAATATTAAAATTTTTATCTTCACCGGCAGCAGGGATAATCACTTGATATGATTTATGATAAAGCCGATCCTTTTCCTTGATTTCTTCAAAACCTACGACTTTTAAGATTTCTTTCACAGGAGCACATAAAGATTCAACTTCAAATGATCTTCCAATACGTAATATCATTTGCGCTGCATTTTTCATAGATTTATAAGAAGATCTCAGTAAATGATTGGCATAAATAATAATGTTAAATCCAGCTTTTTCAAGTTCCCCCGCGGAAACCATATTATACGTTGTTGGTGCGCAAATTAACGGTTTTCTCTCTCCTAATTCTTTTGATAATTTTTCATATTTAGCAGCAAATTCAAGTACACTAGTAGAATCTTCATCTTTTGAATGTATCATTATCGCATCTGCCCCTGCATTTAAATATATTTCTGCTCTGTTAATAGCGTCATTCAATCCTGCTCCAGAAATCAGACTCTCAATTCTAGCAGCAATCATTAAATCTCCTGAACTTATGGCTCCTTTACCTCTTTTAATTTTTAGGGCGAATGTCTTCGGATCCTCTTGTGTTTGAATAGCAGTTCCATCTAAGCTATTTCTTTTAGGAAAAGTCTTATCTTCAATAATTATCATTGAAACACCTAGATTCTCCATTTTTTTAACTGTATATTCAAAATTAGTAAGAGCTCCTCCCGTATCTCCGTCAAAAATAATCGGTTTATTCGTACAATCCAATATATATCTTAAGGACTCACAACGTGAATCAATTGTAATAATATCGGCATCCGGATAACCTTTTGAAGAGCTATCAGTAAAACTACTCTCCCATAAACCATCAAACTCTTTTTCCTCTCCATTTCTATTAACTTTAACATTATCGATAATTAAAGCACTCAAACCATTATGTGCTTCCAAAAGAAGTAAACACTTTTTATTTTCTAATAATTCTTTTAATATCTTCCTTCTATCAGATGGGGAGATTCTATTTTTAATTGTCAAGCTAAATTAAAAGAAATAACTATATTATTTAAATTTTTTTTCAGAAAATATAATATTAATCTATATCTTAAACTTACAAATTAACAACTTTTTTTATATTTTTTTGTAATATCTCTTATTTTTCTTTCCGACATTATTTCTTCAGTATTTTAAGTTAGTAGAATTGTTCAAAACTGGGTTTAAACAATATGGCTTCCGCTAGGTATGCTAAAGCGCTTATTCGCTTTTTCCATATCTAACCCTCTGGAGCCATTGCGATAATAAATGAATTGATCATTGAAAAAATAAATGACCCATAATTGGTTAGGTATGAATAATAAGTATTTTTAAAGAGAATTTTGTGCTCTAAATTTCTCTTTCGTGCTAAAGCTTTTTTTTCTGGCATCTATATAATTTAAAAAAAGTAATTTCACTAAAATTTTGTCTTTTATCTTACTTTTATGTAATTATTTAAAAACCAATCTACTGTATTTTTTAATCCCTCATTTAATTTATGTTTTATAGCAAAACTTAGCTCTTTTTTTGCTTTTGTAATATCACAATAGCTTCTCGTAATTTCACCTGGTGTTTTTTCAGAAAATTTTATACAAGGGATTTTAATATTGTAATTTTTCAAAATCTCTTTCAGTTCATCTGTAAGAGAATTTATAGAAGTTTCAACTCCTGTCCCAAATTGAAATACATCATGATCCATTGTACCCTTAATAATTGAAAGATAAATACCATGGCAAATATCTTTTACATATACAAAATCTCTAGTTTGTTCACCGTCTCCATAAATTTCTAAATCTCCATTGTTTATGATCTCTTTTATAAATTTTGCTATAACACTTCCTTTATTATAAGATTTTGGTCCATAAACATTTGAAAATCTTAATACCATTGTGTTTAATCCAAAGGATCCGGAATATGCACTGCAGTAAGCTTCACCAGCTAGTTTACTTGCCCCATAAGGAGAAATAGGTGATGGAATTTTTAATTCATTCATAGGCATTTTTTGTTCTCCGAGAGCTGCTGCTGAAGAAGCATGAATGAATTTTTTAATATTATTTTCTACAGACGCTTTTAATAAATTAATTATTCCTCGAATATTTATTTCTTCATCTAAGAAAGGATTCTTAATTGAATCAATAACGCTCGTTTGTGCAGCAAGATTAACCAGATAATTACAATTTTTTATTGCTTTTAAAACGGTATGATAGTTAGAAATATTCCCTTTAATTATTTTAACTCTCTTTTCTGAATCTTTTAGTGATTTTACATCAATTAATCTTCCAGTACTTAAATTATCTAAAATTCTAATTGACCATTTTGTTTTCTCTAATAAGTATTCTGTAAAGTTCGACCCTATGAATCCACAACCACCTGTTATGAGTATTTTACTCATTCAATAACCTTTTTTATCAATTTTATCAAATCTTTTTTTGAAAGAGCACCCACAACCAAATCCTTTACCTGACCGTTATTCATTGTCATAAATGTTGGTATACCAGTTATATTGTATTTATTTGGTGTTATTCTATTTCGATCTACATTTAATTTGGCGATTTTTACTACTCCTTTAAATTCTTCCATAAGATCAATTAAAACCAATTCCATCATTTTACACGGAACACACCAGGATGCCCAAAATTCCATTAAAACAGGAATTTTTGAATTAATTATTACATTTTCAAAGATCTTATCATTAACTTCCATTTTAATTATCAAATTTTGGTTTATATCCGGAAATATCTTTAGTTCCCGGTTCATACTTCTCTAATATTCTCATTTCACGTTTTTCTCCTTGCCAAGTAGTTACAGGCAAAATCGTGTGTTTTTTCATATCAATTCTTTCCTTAATTTCAGACTCTAATAGCAATTCCATCATTCTCTCAATCTCTTCTTCCAATTTAATCTGAGGAGTAAACCCAAATATTTTTGGTAATTTTTTTGATACAACTTCTAAAGGATGAATGTCTGCTTCAACTCTGGGATTTTCTAATCTCTGAATTTTAATGTCCAATCCAAATTTGTCTTGACCTATTTTAGCAATATTTTCTGCAAGTTCATTTAATTTATACAATCCTGATACTTGGTTTACTACTTCATATTGACCGGGTTCTGGAGGAGAAATTATTAATCTAACCATACATTGCATGGCATCATTTAAAGCTATAAATCCTCTTATCTGTTCTCCTTTCCCATAAATAGTTAGAGGAATATCTTCAATTGCTTGTGCAACAAATCTATTTATAACTGTTCCAAACCATTCATCAATATCATATCTAGTTCTTATCCTTTTATCTTTTGCTAATTCTTCCGTATATACTCCAAAGATAATACCTTGCATGACATCATAGGATCTTAACCACCAGTATTTACATGCTTCTAGAATATTAAAAGTATCTTGAACTTTACTAACGTGATAAAAACTTACTGGATCTCTAGGTGTTGTCTCACCTCCTAAACTCCATTTACGGTCATCCCATTCAATAACTGCATCAGGGGGAAATAAACCTTCAAATAATGGTCTTCCCGTTATAGGTGTTCCATATTCACCCATTGTTCCTAATTTAATTAAGTTTGATTCAGGAACAATTTCTTTCATTATCCATAATAATTTTAACGTTGTCAATACATTATTATATTGAACTTCTACTGCATGTTCCATATCAACCATACTATATGGTGCACTAGGAATCTCAGCATAATGTACAATTGCTTCTGGTTTTACCTCATCTATAAATTCTTTAACTTTAGGAGCATTATTCAAATCTATTTTTCTAAAATTTATATTAAAATTGAAGATTTCTTTTACTAATCTTAATCTTTCTGTCATTCTTTTAATAGGAACAATTGTATGCCCTCCCTTTTCCATTACACAATCTCTTCGAAGATAATTATCAATACCGCTTACATTAAAACCCATCTTTCCTAATTTTAGTGCTAATGTCCAACCAAGATAACCATCTATTCCTAGAATCATTACTCTCATATCTTTAAGCATATAACCCAAATTTGTAGGAATCCATTCAGGACATTGTTCAAATGTAATATTTGGTTCAAAATAACCTAATTCAGTTCTCCTTCTACATTCAATTACTATATCTTCTCCATCCTCCAATTCACCCCTTATATCTCTAGCTTGCCCACATGCTCTAAAGTCTACATTTCCTATAAGTTTCCCAGCTGGACAATTCCAACAAGTTTTATTAGCATTATGTAACTAATTCAAATTATAA
>SDBS01006938.1_pt1 | contig 11015 bp, 7 predicted proteins | sample 2277091 | NCBI WGS metagenome assembly SDBS01 (sample SAMN10404972, study PRJNA504765) | marine sediment metagenome | isolation source: marine sediment core GS10_PC15, 163 cmbsf | place: Arctic Ocean: Southern Knipovich Ridge | collected 2010 | reverse complement strand
GTCTTCCTCTCTGAGCGCCGGCGTGCTGGTCCTCTTGTATCCCGGGGAGGGCCGTCTCCGGGTCCTTCTGACACAGAGGACGGCCGACCTGCTCCATCACAGGGCGCAGATCTCTTTTCCGGGAGGGCAGCAGGAGGCGGGCGAGGACCTGCAGTTGACCGCGCTCCGGGAATCACAGGAAGAGGTCGGGATCGATCCTCAAAGCCTCCGCATACTGGGGCACCTGACACCCCTTTTTATCCCTCCCAGCAACTATTGCATCTTTCCCACGGTGGCCTATGCGCCCGAGCGGCCCGCGCTCCAGCCCAGCGAGAAGGAGGTGGCGGCAGTGCTGGAGGTCCCCCTCGACCATCTGCGAGATCCCCGGAACCTCAAGCAGGAGACATGGAAGCTCCGGAGCCGCGATGTGTCTGTCCCATTTTTCGATTATCAGGGGCACAAGATCTGGGGGGCTACCGCCATGGTATTATCCGAGCTCCTGGAGATAATCGGAAACATCCCGCAGTCCGATATGTGGGAGCGGGCCGGGGGAGAGTGACCGTGTTCAGAGATGTTGGGAAGCGGCTCGGGATGGTCCTCCTGGTTAGCGTGTCCGGACTCATCGCGACCTCATCTCCGGCCAGGGACATCCCCGATCGCGTGGTCACGCTCAAGGTGGTGTCAGACGAGGAATTCAGGCACGGCCATGATGCCCGCACCGTGCTGCCGCGCATCATCAGCCGCGTCTCGGACCGCTTCGGGCAGAAGTTCGGCATCCGCTTGGAAGTCAGCAGGTATGACAGCTGGAGGTCCGACAACACACGACGGAACCTGTTCGAACTCCTGGACGACCTACGGCGCAAGACCTCCAAGGACGGGTGTGATGTGGTCCTGGGGGTCAGTGCTCAGGACCTTTCGGAGGGACAGTACGCCGGCATGGCGTCCTACATGACGGGGTATGTCGTGCTGCGGGAGCCGCCCTTCCAGGCCCTCAGGAGCGATATCCTGGAGCATGAGCTGGCCCATCTGTTCGGAGCCGTGGACCTGCGCGAGCCCGGTTCCATCATGGACATGTCCCGCCTCGGGGATAAGTACAACGATTTCCTGGTCCGGATCATCCGCTTGAACCGGGAGCGGGGCTTCGATCCCTACGTCTTTCCGCTCTCCGAGTCGAAGCGTAAAAGGGCCATCGAGCTGTACCTGGAACGCAAGCATCTCTGGGGGGATGAGCCGGATGTCAACATCATGCTGGCCCTGCTCTATCTGGAGGAGGAACAGTACGCCGGGGTGGAAAGAGAGTGCCGGGAGATCCTCGAGATCCGTCCGGACATGCCCGAGGTCCACAGCCTCCTGGGGATCACCTTCCGGAGACAGGGCCGCATCGACGAGGCCATCGCCGAGTACAACATCGCGCTCCACTATCACCCCCACAACCCGGAAACTCACTACAACCTGGGCATTGCCCTCATGAAAAAGGGGTTTTCGGAGGAGGCCGTTTACGCGTATGAGAAGGCCATCGAGCTCCTCCCCGGTCACGCCCGGGCATACGGCAACCTGGCGTATATCTATCTGCAGAAGGACCAGGTAACGGAGGCCCTGGCCCAATGCCGCCGCTCCCTGGACATCTATCCGGACCTGCCAGAGGTCCTCGCCACCCTGGGAGCCGTGCTCATCCGCAGGGGACAATTCGACGAGGCGGAGGCGGTATCACGACGCGCTTCGTCGCTGTCGCCGAAGCTCGCCGGCCCCTACACCAACCTCGGCAGCGTCCTCCTCCACCGGGGAGACGCGGATCAGGCTGTTGAAGTCTACGGCACCGCCCTGAGGCTGGACCCGGGCTCCAGCAAGGCGCACTACAATCTCGGGCGGGCGTATCTTCACAAGGGGGGGGCGGAGGACGCCGTGCGGGAATTCAGCCGGGCCCTGGAGCTCGATCCGGAGTACCACCAGGCTTTCGCTAATCTTGCCGCCGCTTATCTCAAACTCGAACGGTTCGAGGAGGCGGTCGCCGCCGGCCGGTGGGCCGTGAAACTCGAACCGGCTTACCTGGTGGGCTGCCTCAACCTGGCCTGGGCCCTCACCGAAACCGGGGAACTGGAAGAAGCCGAGGCTCTGTGCCTCCGGTGCTTGGAAATAAACCCGGACAGCGAAGCCGCCCACAACCTGCTGGGCAGCATCCTGGAAAGGCAGGGGAGGCTGGACAAGGCGCTGGCAGCCTACGCGGCCGCACTGGAGATCGATGCCGCCCATGTCGAATCCCTCATCAACCTGGGCAACCTGCACTTCAAGCTCAGGCAGTATCCCGAATCCTGCCGCAGCTACTTGGCCGCGGTGAAGCTCGAACCCCGCCATCCTCAGGTGCATAACAACCTAGCCGTGATTTTCTTTTACCGGGAGGAGTATCAGAAAGCTTGGGATTATCTGATCAAGGCGGAGGAGCTCGGCTTGACGGTCCACGCGGATTTTAAGAAGAACCTGCAGGTGAAACTGAAAAAAAAGGCGCGTTGCAAGGAGACCGCCGCACAGTTTCGGTGCGGAGATCGAGAAACTGCCCGAGCTTGTCCGGGGCGGGGATTTGTGATATATCTCATTTAGCCTGAATAATTCATAAAAAATGTCGATATTTCACGTAATACATGTAATATCAAGGATTTACATGTCGTGAGTTATCCAGGCTAAGTTAAAAAGGAGTAAGAGAAATGGCCAAAATGGATGAGAACCTAGAGAAGACATGGGGGCTGTTCTGCCATCTTTCGGCATTCGCATTGTTCATCTTTCCCGCCTTCGGCAACATCCTCGGGCCCCTGATCATCTGGCTCATCAAGAAAAACGAATCTCCCTATGTGGATAAACAGGGGAAGGAGTCGCTGAATTTCCAGATCTCCTTCACCATCTACGCTTTCTTCGCCGGGATCCTGACCCTGGTCGTGATCGGGATCTTCCTGCTCCTGGCGCTGGGCGTGGCCTGGGTGGTCCTTGTCATCGTGGCCACCCTGAAGGCCAGCAACCGCGAGGAGTTCGTGTATCCGCTGAGCATCCGTTTTATACGCTGAAGTTCAACGGACCCGGTGCTGCCAGCGCAATTCACAGATCTGAGAGGATGTTTATGCTCAAGACACACAATCACCTGATTTGGATACTCGCCCTACTTATGGCCCTGACCCTTCCCGGTTGGGCCGCCGCTCAGGCGGCTTCGGCCAAGAAACCACTGAACCATGATGTGTATGATTCCTGGAAATCCATTGTCCGGCCCGTCATCTCGGCCGACGGGGAATGGATCCTATTCGTGGAGACTCCTCAAAAGGGAGAGGCGGAATTGGTGGTCTTGAACATAAATAGCCGGGAAGAGTTCCGGCATGCGGTCGGTTACTCCGGTGAGGGGACGGATTCCGAGAGGGCGGCCGCCGCGCAGTTCACGTTTGACGGCACGCATGTGGCGTTTATGATCTCTCCCACTCAGGAAGAGGTGAAACAGGCGAAGAAGGACAAGAAGAAAAAGGAAGACCAGCCCAAGAAGAAGCTCGGCATCATGGACCTGTCCGACGGGAAGGTGACGGTAGTCGAACGGGTCAAGAGCTTCAAGATGCCCGCGGAAGCCGGCGGTTGGGTGGCGTATTTGAAGGAAGAGGCGCCCAAACCCAAGGATAAGGCCGAGAAGGCGGAGGAAGGGGAAGAAGCGAAAAAACCGGAAGAAAAGGCCGAAGAAGAGGAAGCCGAAGAAGAGGAAAAGGACAAGAAAGAGAAGAAATTCGGGACCGAGCTGTTCCTGCGCGCGCTCAAGGACGGGAGTGAGGCCGCATTCGCCTCTGTCATGGAATACCGGCTCACCAAGGACGGCCGGCACCTGCTCTACACCGTGTCCAGCAAGGATGAGCCCGGCAGCGACGGGGCCTACATCCTTGAGCCGGGTCAAAATGAGAGCACGGCCCTGCTGACAGGGGAGGGCAACTACTCCAAGTGGGCCCTGGACAAAGAGGAGACCCGGCTGGCCTTTGTGACCGACCGGGATGATTTCGAGGCGGACGAACCCTCCTTCAACCTGTACGGTTGCCGGGTGGGAGACTCCGAGGCTCAATTGTGGGTCTCGCACACCACGACGCCGGGATTTCCCGCCGGCATGGCGGTGAGCGACAAGTCCGATGTGTCGTTCAGCGAAAGCGGCGGCCTCGTGCTCTTCGGCATCAAGGAGATCCCCGAGCCCAAAAAAGAGGAAAAGGAGGATGAGGAGGAAGAGGCCAGGTTCGAACTGTGGCACTGGAACGACCCCTATCCCCAGCCCCAGCAGAAGATCATGGCCCAGAGGGTCCGGGACAACACCTGGGAGTCCGTCTATCACATCGCGGATAAAAAATTCGTCAAGCTGGCCGACGAGACGATCCCTGATGTGAGCCTGTCCGACAACGGACAGGTGGCCTTTGCCGCGACCATCTGGCCCTATACCAAGCGGGTCTCTTATTTCGGGTCGTATTATGACATCTACGTGGTCGATCCGAAGACCGGGGAAAAAACCCTGGTGAAAAAGGGCCTGTACGGCAGCGCCAGCCTCTCGCCCGATGCGAAATATGTCTACTGGTTCGAAGGCACGGACTGGCACGTCTACGACATCGCCTCCGGGGCCGCCAAGAATGTGACCGCCGGCCTGGGGGTGCGCTTCGACCGGGAGGACCATGACACACCCAGTCCCACCCGGGGATACGGAACGGCGGGCTGGACGGAAGGCGATGCCGCCCTCCTGGTCTATGACCGCACCGACATATGGGAGATCAAGCCCGACGGAAGCGGGGCCCGCATGATCACCGAGGGTTTCGGCCGGAAGAACGACCTCTCGTTCCGGTATGCCCGCCTGGACCGGGAGGAGAAGACCATAGATCCCAAGAAGGCCATGCTCCTCACGGCCACGAATGTGCAGACCATGGCCCATGGGTTTTACTCCGACACTGTCGATGGCACTGCCGAGCCCCGCAGGCTCCTAATGGCGGACAAGAGCTTCGGTTCTCCGCAGAAGGCCAAGGAAGCCGAGGTGCTGCTTTTCACCCGGCAGGCCTTTGACGAGTATCCGGATCTTTGGGTGAGCGGGCTGGATTTCAAGGAACCCGGGAAGCTGACCGACTGGGGGCGCCAGATGGATCCCTACATCTGGGGCAAGGCGGAACTGCGGGATTTTCTCAGCGCCGACGGCAAACCCCTGAAGGGTATCCTGGTCAAGCCGGACAACTTCGATCCCGACACCAAATACCCCCTGATGGTGTACATCTACGAGACCCTCCATCAGGGCCACCACCGATACCGTGACCCCTCGCCGGGCAGCTCGGTCAATCCTTCCTATTATGTGAGCAACGGCTATGTCCTGTGGATGCCCGACATCGAGTATGACACCGGCTATCCCGGCCAGGACGCCCTGAAGTGTGTGCTGCCCGGCATCCACATGCTGATCCGGGAGGGCTACATCGACCCCAAGGCCATCGGCATCCAGGGGCACTCCTGGGGGGGGTATCAGATCTCCTACATGGTCACGCAGACCCACATCTTTGCCGCGGCCAACGGAGGCGCCCCGGTCTCCAACATGACCTCCGCCTACGGCGGGATCCGCTGGGGGAGCGGCATGGTGCGGCAGTTCCAGTACGAGCACACGCAGAGCCGCCTGGGAGACACCCTGTGGCGAGTCCCCCTGCGCTACATTGAGAATTCTCCCATCTTCTGGGTCGACAAGATCCAGACTCCTCTCATGTATATGCACAACGACGAGGACGGGGCCGTTCCCTGGTACCAGGGCATAGAGTTCATCATGGCCCTGCGCCGCTTGAGCAAGGAAGCCTACATGTTCAACTACAACGGGGAGGCTCATGGGCTGCGCAAGCGCGTCAACCAGGAGGACTGGACCATCCGCATGGCGGAGTTTTTCGACCATTTCCTCAAAGGCGCACCCATGCCGGACTGGATGAAGAACGGGATCAAGGCCTGGGACAAAGAGGAGAAGAAATAGCGGCGATCCAGACCGTGTTCCTGACTGTGTACTCCATGGTCCTGGCAGGCGGGATCATCCTCATACTGGGGCGTCTGGTATCCCTCTTCATCCGCAGCCAGGATTTCGACGTGCAGATGTAAGAACACAGCGGGCTCCCGGGATCTGAGGGCCCACAGCTGAAGTTGGATCCTGTCTTTTCAGAGGCTTACTTCTGTTGGCCCAGCCTCCGCATCGCCCCGGGGCATCCCCTTCCGCCGAAACCGAGTTATCACATGTGGTGGGAATAATCCCGGCCGGATCTTGTATATGAGTGTGGAGATGCTGAAACAAAGAATAGGGGCGAACGAAGAGACATGGAGGTATACAATGTCAAGTCGAAAATGGTTTGGAATCATGGTGCTGGGGCTCCTCACCGGATCCCTGGTCCTGGGGATCGCCCCGGTAGAGAAGGCCGCGTCCCTCAAGGGGACCGTGACCGATCCCGGGGGCAATCCGCTCCCTCTCGCCACGGTGGTGCTTGTCAACCTGAACACACAGGTCAAACTCACGGCCCTGACCGGAAAGAGGGGGGAGTTCGTTTTCGAAGGACTCCCATCCGGGAATTACCAGCTCAAAGCCTGGGCGGCCGGGTTCAGCCCCGCAATACGGAGGAACATCCGCATCACCCAGGGGAAGACCGTGACCCTCGCATTGAAGCTTTTTCCGGGCCCTGTCCGGCCGGTCGACGAAGAGTTGAGGGATCTCAAGGTCGAGATGCCCGAGAAAGAAGGAATCATCGGCGGCGTGGTCGGCGGTGTCCTGGGCGGTGTGACGCAGGCGTCCCCCCGCACCCGTCCGGTGGAGGCCCCCGTCCCCAACTATCAGCCCTTTCACAATACCGAAGAGTACAGCCGGATCTACGAGAACATCTTCCTGCCGGCGCTCAGCAACCCGCTCTCCACCTTTTCCATCGATGTGGACACGGCCTCCTATGCCAATGTCCGGCGCTTCATCAACAGCAACCAGCTCCCCACCAAGGACGCGGTCCGCATCGAGGAGATGATCAACTACTTCACGTACGCCTATCCCGCACCCGGGAAGAACCACCCCTTCGCGCTGTACACGGAGATCTCGTCCTGCCCCTGGGATGCCCGGCACGGGTTGATCCACATCGGCCTCCAGGGTAAGAAACTGGAAACAGAGGAGCTTCCCCCCTCGAACCTGGTCTTCCTGCTGGACGTGTCAGGATCCATGAGCTCTCCCAACAAGCTTCCCCTGCTGAGGCAGGCGTTCAAACTCCTGATCAGGGAACTGGGTCCCCGGGACCGTGTGGCGATCGTGGTGTATGCCGGGGCCGCCGGCCTGGTCCTTCCCTCCACGGCGGCGGGCCAGAAGGAGAAGATCATAGGTGCCATCGAGCGCCTGAACGCGGGCGGCTCGACTGCGGGGGGTGCGGGCATCCGGCTCGCTTACCAGATGGCGGAGGAGAACCTCATCCCCGGAGGCAACAACCGGGTCATCCTGGCCACCGACGGCGACTTCAATGTGGGTGTGTCCAGCACCTCGGAGTTGGTCCGCATGATCGAGGCAAAAAGGGAGAAGGGCGTGTTCCTGACCGTGCTGGGCTTCGGCATGGGCAACTACAAAGACGGGCGGATGGAGCAGCTGGCCGACAAGGGCAACGGCAACTATCATTACATCGACAACCTGATGGAAGCCAAGAAGGTGTTTGTCGACGACATGCAGGGGACGCTCTTCACCATTGCCAAGGACGTCAAGATCCAGGTCGAGTTCAACCCGGCCAAGGTCAAAGCCTATCGCTTGATCGGCTATGAGAACCGGATGCTAAAGAAAGAGGACTTCGCCGACGACCGGAAGGATGCAGGCGAACTGGGTGCCGGGCACACGGTGACGGCGCTGTATGAGGTCATCCCCTATGGCTCGGAGGAAGAGATCCCGTCCCATGGGGACCTGAAATACCAGCAGACCCGGATCGATCCCAAGGCTTTCAAGAGCAGGGAGATCCTGACCGTCAACCTGCGTTACAAGGACCCGGATGCAGACAAGAGCAAGCTCATCCGGCATCCCCTCATGGACCGGCCGGTATCATTGGACCGGGCCTCGCCTGACTTCAAATTCTCCGCGGCTGTGGCGTCTTTCGGAATGCTGCTGCGGGAATCGGAGTTCAAAGGGGATGCCTCCTATGAGAGCGTGCTTAAGCTGGCACGCGAGGCCAAAGGCCGGGATTTTCATGGCTACCGGGCCGAGTTCATCCAGATGGTGGAAAAGGCCCGGCTGCTGCAGTCCATCGCCTCGAAGACGAACTAGCCTGTCCGCAGGCGTACACTCCCTGCTTCACAAACGAACACCCGCGGGCCCGGCCTTTTGAAATGCCTGCCCGGGATTCGGATCTGGCATGGATATTGCAGAACTAATCGCATCGAGAGGGGCTGATTAGCCTTCCCTTCTCCGGTATGCAGCTGAGAGACCGATGAGTGTAAGTTCGAAAATCTTCTTTTTTGTCATCGTCCTGCTGCTGCTGTTATTTCTAACGTTTATGATGCTGGTCGGGGCGCAGGCCGCTCCCCGGTTCCCTTTTGTGGGGATGGGGTGAGTCTGAGGACGGATCAGAGGAGGTCGGTTATGAGGAAGATGATCATCGTTCTTTGTGTGACGGTATTTCTGTTTGCGATGCTTTTCGCCTAGGACACAGAGAGTGACACGGACCAAAAAGCCGTGAGGCTTTTCTATAGAGACGCCGATACCTGGAGGCAGCGAATACAAACCCTTCAGCCAACCCTCCTGACTCCCGACATCGGCCACTGGTATCCCCCCGCGGATCTTGACCACAAGATCGACCAGGTCGTCGCCCACGTGTTCAACAAATAAATCCTGGAACGGCCATTGTTTCCCGGTTACAATAGAGACAGACGCATGATACAGAAAACGAGTTCACTCCCATCGTCACACCGGATGGGAGGTATTTCTTTTTCACCAGCACGAAACTAGGGCAGGCAGACATCTACTGGGTGGATGCCGCGGTGCTGGACAGATATCGCCCAGGGAAGGAGGGGTCATGAATATCCCGAAGCTGCCGTTTACATTCACCGATTGGAGCCAGGAGCAAGCCTGCGAATACAAGGGTGAGACCGGGACGTCTTACTGGTGGACGTTCGAGCAGGGCGGCCTGCGTGTCCGCATCGTCGAGTACTCTCCGGGTTTCCGCTCGGACCATTGGTGTCCGCGCGGCCATGTGCTCTTCGTGCTGGAAGGGGAGCTCATGATCGAGCTCAAAGACGGGCGGAGGATCGCCATGCCGGCGGCCACGAGCTTCCAGGCCGGCGACGACGAGGAAAATCCACACCTGGCCTACACAGAAACCGGCGCTAAGGTATTTATCGTCGATTGAGGAGAGCAAGAGGAGAAATACTATGAAGAAGTGGTTTTTCTGTCTTATGGCCCTGGTGGTCCTTTCGGGAACCGCCGGTGCTGCGGATGAATTCCGGGTCACCATCCTATATGACAACACCGCTTGTGATCTCGCATGAGCACGGCGACCACACGGGAGGGCTCTGGTTTTTCCTGGAGAAAAAGACCGGTGTCCCGGTCTATTTCCCGGCCTCGTTCTCGAGCGGGTTCAGCCGCCGCGTGGAGTCAGCGGGCGCCGGTACGGTCAGGGTGACCGAACCGCAGGAGATCTGCAAGGATGTCTGGGTGACCGGTGAGATTAAGGGACCGGTCAATGAAGTCGGTATTTTCCTGAACACCGGTCAAGGCCTGGTGGTCATCAGCGGCTGCGCCCACCCCGGGATCGCAGTTATGGTCAGGCACGCCCGCAGCGTGGCGAACAAGGACGTCTATTTTGTCTTCGGCGGATTCCACCTGATGGAAAAGTCCAAGGCCGAGGTGGACGCCATCATCGGGGAGTTTGGGGAGGCCGGCATCCGGAAATGCGGCGCCACCCACTGTACCGGTGAACAGCAGATCGAGTGGTTCAGGCAGGCCTACGGCGAGAACTTCGTGGAGATGGGGGTCGGCCGAGTTATCCGGATCGCCAAATAAATTTATAGGTATTTGCTTTTTCAATTTAATATTGACGGTATCTTGGTAAATATTGGCAATAGAAAGAATAGTATTCACTTGCTTGTTATGGCAAAAAAGAGGTTATCAAAAAAACTACAGGATATTAAACATGATGCGATTTTGTACAATTTGGGAAACGCTGAGTTGTCAATTGCTGGCATCAAAATTAATGACCCTATGGCAGATTCAATAGTAAATAAAGAACTTAGAACAGCAAAAGAAAAATTCCATTCAATTTCAAGAGGATTTTTTATGCTCAAGCAAACACAGATCATGCCGATATATTAGAAAGATTAGCCGGGTATTATGAAGCCATCTTTGTATATGATAAAGCCCTCGTGATGAATCCTGCCTTTGGAATGGCACTTGGAAATAAAGCAAAGGCCATTCTCCATTAACTGCCATAAGGCAGGGCGGAAGATTTGGGGATTCGGGGAGACCAGGTGATTATGCGCCTAGGATTTTGAAATATTCGTCACGGCTCAACTCTGCGGTTCTCAATAATCCCGTAATAATGTCAAGGCCAACGTCTGGATACTTCGGAATTATCAAAGGCCGGGTTGATCCTTCGCGGGTCATTTTGATGTGGCTGCTACGCTATCCCGTTACAGAGAAGCCCACTGTCTCGAAGACTTTAATGAGAGTTCGGAAGTCCTGGGGGGTTAGCCGTGGCATCTTGCCAGGTTTTCATCAATAATGAAGGGAAGGGGTATGGATATCTCTTCATTAGGGGCCTGAATGGGCTTGGTCTTCCGGGTGGCCTTTGTCATGGGGGCGAAGCCACACTCCTTTAGGACCTGTTCAAGCGTACCGCGCTCAAAACAGTCCAATAGGAACATCTGAAGAGCTTCGCCAAGGTTTTCCTTGGCCTTTTCTTGGGTCTCGCCCTGAGTCCACACGTCGAGGATCGGGCAGCCTCCTATGAAGTACTTGCCCTTTTTTTTAAATTGGACTGGGAGGGAAACACTGAAAGTAACCGAGACCTTCATTTCCTCACCTTCCTTTGTCG
>SDBS01006937.1_pt1 | contig 11015 bp, 4 predicted proteins | sample 2277091 | NCBI WGS metagenome assembly SDBS01 (sample SAMN10404972, study PRJNA504765) | marine sediment metagenome | isolation source: marine sediment core GS10_PC15, 163 cmbsf | place: Arctic Ocean: Southern Knipovich Ridge | collected 2010 | reverse complement strand
AGATCGAGGGAAGATATCATCAAGGTAAGTATTATTACACAGTGTAATTCATTTGATGAACATTCTTCAGGTGAAGTAGAGTGAGATTTATTTTATTTATTTTATATATTTTATTAAAAAGGCTTTCACTCTCTCCAATAATTCACCTTTACATTCAGGGACATACCAATCTCCTGTTTTAAAAAGTTTTTCTTCCTCTGCTTTCAGATATAGCCCGAATTTTGCAATTACGCAGAAAGTATTACTCCTAAAATCGCTATAACTTGGGATATTACAAATCTCCTCGAAGGCGTGCTCAATGAGAGACTGCCTTGCCTGTTTAACCTCTTCACTTTCAGCTGTCATCAAATATGTGATATAAGATTGAGAGCATTTAAAGGAGATGAGAGTTCGAAATTGTAAGAAAAATTCATTAATTTAATCATAATCATTTATTCTTGGCCTAAATGGCGAGTAATAGAAGCCCTTTCATGGAAGCTAATCAGAGTTCTAGTTAAAGATGTTTCAGAAGAAGAGGCACTTTTGATAGAAACGGTTGAAAATACAACACATACTAATTATACGGATTATGAGATTTATGTTCCAATAGCAAGATTGAAATTAATACATGAAAACGAATATCCCGTCACAAAACGTAGCAAATACGATCGGAGTTCATTAAAAAATAAAAAACACAATGGTGATGATCAAGATACTATAAACGAAGCACTTCGTTTATGCCCTTCAAGTTTTTTTATTTAAATATAGGAATTAATATGTAATAATTAAATTGATTTTATAATTAAATATGAGTTTGAGTATGATATTTAATGAGATGTCCTAGTTGTAGTAAAGTAGCTTATATATTTGATTCTAGGAATAACATTTACAGGTGTAAATATTGTGGTTCAGAGTTTCAACAGAATCAAGAATTTCTGATAGAGAGGACACCACTCGATTGCCCTAGTTGTAGGAGTCAATCTACTATGTATATTTATAAAGACGAGGTTTATCATTGTAGAATATGCGGAACAATTTTTAATTCGACTGGCGAAATGTTAATAGAAAGAAGGAAGCAAAACTGCCCAAATTGCAGAAGTAAGGCTGTAAATTTTAATTTTAGTAAAAATTTTTACAGATGCTATTCTTGTGGTTCAGTATTTGATACTAGCAGAGAAATTCTAATAAGACGGGATGTGAAGACATGTCCAAGCTGTGAAAGAAGTGATTTGCGATATAGTTTTCAAAATAATTATTATCTCTGTGTTATATGTGGATCCATCATTAATAATGACGGGGTGTGTATTAGAGAAAGAGCATTTCCTATTTGTCCAAGTTGTAATAGAAAACATTCCAAATTTAGAAAGGAGTTTGATGGATACTTTTGCCAAGATTGTGGTTCAATATTTGATGTAGATGGAACGCTGATTATTGAGCGAACTCCTCCAGAAAGATGCCCCAGTTGTACTAGGAAGTATTATAGATTTGTTGTAGAAAACGATACATATTTGTGTTCCCATTGTGGTTCAATTTTTAATGAGGAAGGAGATTTTATCATCTATAGAAGTTCATTTAAATGTATATGCTGTAATCGAAATGAGATTAGATTTAGGAAAGAAACTCAACAATATTATTGCCAAAATTGTGGTTCTATTTATAACTTAGGTGGGGATGTTGTTATTGAAAGATCAAGTCCTATATGTCCAAGTTGTAGTAGAAAACACTCTGCTTATGTCGTCGAAGACGATCATTATTGCTGCCTTACTTGTGGTTCTGTTTATGGAGTGGATGGAGAACTAATTATTGAGAGAATAATTACAAGTTGTCCGAGTTGTAATAGAAAGATATCTAATTATATCTTTTCTAAAGATTATTACGTATGTGGGTGTTGTGGTTCTATATATAATCCAGATAGAACTTTTGTGATAGAAAGAAAACGCGTTTCGTGCCTCAGTTGCAAGTTAAACACTAATTTTTATGTATTTGATGAAGATACATATAATTGCGAGATCTGTGGTTCAATTTTTACATATACTAAGCAATTTATAAAAGAACGACCGCGACCTCATTGTCCTTCATGTACATATAGAACAGTTAATTTCTTGTTTAGAAAAAATTATTATAAATGTATTAAGTGTGGTAGTACATTCGATGAAGCTGGAAAGTTCATCGAGAGGCGAGAACCTAGGTCATGTCCGAAATGTCGCACAATAACCGCTGTAAATTTTAGGGTTAGAACACAAGATTATAGATGTTCTGATTGTAAAGTTATTTTTTAAAATGAATAGTTATAAATTTAAACGAGATAGAATATGGGGAATCTGAGTTATTTAAGAAATTAGTAAAATAGTAATTAATACTTTTTTTTACTAAAATATTACAACGAAACTCCTGAATTGGGTTGAAAATTTGGTATAAAAAAAAGAGACATTACCTTAGATTTTTTTTAAGAAGATAACTCTTCTTTAATTCATTAAGAAAATCAATAGATTTAGCTAAATCTTCTGTTGAGACTAGAGATAATCTATTTTTTGGCTTCCGAAAAGAAAGCTCATTTAATAGAGATAGTTGAAAATTGGAACCGTACTAACTTTACAAGTTATTAACTTTATGTTGCAATCATAAAATTGTATCATTTATATGAAAAACAACGAACAGTAAAAAATCATTGTAGATGCATTAATAGTTCAATAGAGAATAAAGATCGCAATTTTGATCAGGTCACAAAAGAGGAAAACGTTTCCTCTTTTATCCCAAGTGAAAAATTCAATTCTTTTGCTAATTGCTACATATTAATGTTCAGTATAACTAAACGAACATTCTGCAATAAAAAGGGTATAAGAGAAGTTGTAATCAATAGTGCGTTCATAAACAATACAATTTCTCTATTAAGACAAGAGTAAATCTCCCAACCTTTTATTTGTTGGATAAAGATACAGATCACCAGCTAAAACACCCTTAACAGTCTTTCCTATCATTGAATATCCCTTTGAAATACAATTTTTTAAAAAATTCAAAATTTCTCTCGTTTTCGTTAACTTAACCTTATCAGCTGAACTTGTCCTAAATTGACAAAATCTAACTTCACTCTTTTCCACTTAATAATCAACTCGCCTTCCAATAAATTACTTCTTTAACCCATATATATGAACAGAGCGTATATTTTAGAGTTTAATCTCTTTTCTTAAATCATACAATGGCGCTCATTTTCATATTTTTCCCTATATAATAATCCTTTTCTTTCCTTTTTAAATCATAAGTCTCAACACTAAAAATTAATTTTGTGAACACAACAATTCTTGTTTAAGTTGTATGTAACGATTTTAATACTTCATTACGAAACTCGATAAAAAATAATGAAAGTTTTGAAGTTATAAGGTAAATATATTGAGCTCCATTCTTATTATCGCCGTTAGCTTCTTGTTTCGTTATTAATTCCTCTTTAAACCAATTATCTAAATATCTATACAAGGTCGTATTACTAATTTTAAATTTATCTTTAAGTTCTGAAGCCAAGAATTCCTTTTTATCACAAATAAACTTTAAAATATCAACAACTTGATTATATTTTTACCTAAAACTTCCTAAATTCAAATATTATTACCTTTAATTAATTTTTTAAACTAAGTATTGCAGCTGTATATAAAAAAAAAAAAAAAGAATTAGATCCAAAATTTTGTTGATAGTCTAAAATTTATATCTGCATTTTATTTCTAAAAAAATAATAGCATCGTTTGAACTCAAATTGTCTTGATAGATACTAATCTTTCCATTTTTGCTCAAAAATGTATAATAATAGCACATTTCAATTTTTTTAAAAAAGAAGAGAATTGCCAAAATAATTGATCTAGGATATCTTAGATTTTCATTTTATAAAGTTCTTTAAAAAGGAAAAAAATATATTTTTTACACCAACCTATTCCTTCCAAAAGATGAGATTTGTGGGCACAAAAATTTACACAATTTAACTTGTCCCATAAGTGGGATAAGTTAATTGATTATCTTTAAATAAGAGTTTAAATTTAGAAATTTTATGGAAAGATTTTGAAATATAGACAGATGGACATCCCTTCGTAAAGTGTATCTGATATGAGGAGGGAGCTTGTAGTGAAGAATTATGAGTGATAGAAAAAATTTTTGGGAACTTATTCGGAAATATGTTTTTCTTTAAATAATTATAGTAGAAATAATTTCTAATAGTTTTATAAAAAAAAATGGTTTAAATCTTGGCAGTTAAAAGTTTAAAAAAATTAAACATCGATCTTCCTGAAAAGGAATTTGTTCAAAAAGATTCTTTATTAGAATTGAGTCATATTTCTGATGAGAAAATAAAAAAAAATTGTGAAATTTTTAAATTAAAATATAAAAGTGTAGAAATATGGAAGAAGAAATAAATCAAGCTAAAAAAAAGAAAAATTTTAATCATACTAAAAAGGTTGCTTTAGCCTTATTATTCGTATTATCTATTGCTTTCATCCAACAATCCAGGGCATATCCTCCAATTAATCCTCAAATTACTGATTTTACCGTAGATCCTATGATCGCGGATGTAGGAGAGCCTATAAATTTTACATGGACTATTATGGGAAATTTTGATATCGCCGTCCTTTCCTTTGGAGACGGCAATCGAACCACGATGACGATGGTTGAAGAAAATAAAACGTATACATTTATGCACACATATGCTTCAGAAGGAAAATATAACGCCTCTATATATGTAGCTAACACTTTATCGGAATATGAGGATTGGGATGCTCGTTTTATAACTATACAAAACAATCCTCCTGTATTTGACCTCTCGGTAGTTTCTCAAGCTGAAGAGGATGAATTTGTAAATATTTCTGCAATTAATTTACAAGAATCGGATCATGATAAAGAAGAAGGAATACTTTCCTATGTGTTTGATTTTGCAGATGGAAATCAAACTACTACCAATTCTAGTTCAATTATCCATAAATGGAATAATGAAGGCACTTATCCTCTTTCTGTAACAGTAATAGATGATCAGGCTGCCTTGAGCCAAAAAATTCACGATATTAACGTTATAAATTTTGCTCCACAACCAGATTTTACTATAGGTTCCGAAATACCAGCTACATATGGTTTTTATTCTGATTTAATAGGAGCATTTCCTTTTGGGTGGACTTCCATAGATAAACGTTATAAAGCGACATATAGCTTTGAATCCGATGCAAACGGAGCTAATCCAAGTGGGTGGTCTGTTGAAAACGAACCTGCTTACGGGACGGTCCAAGTAATTTCAGAACTCGACGGTCATGAAAAGGTGGTAGAAATTTTTGATTCTAGTTATGGGGGGTTTCCATATATAGAGCAAGATTTTAACTCACCCCAAGAGTTTGGAACAATAGAGATGTGGTTAAGAACAGATAATACTATCCAAAATACTGAAGTGGGGCTTAAGAGCGGAATAAATATTAATAAGGTTTTTAAAATAGGTGGAAATAAATTACAAGCATGGGAAAATTCTAGCTCTAGTTATCAAATTCTCGACACCGCTTATAGTGATAATTGGTATCATGTTCGCATAGATTTTGAATGTCGTAATGAAGGGGGGCACCAGTATTTAAGTCAGGATAGTTACTACATTAGTATTGATGGTACTAGATATGGTCCTTATGAATTTTATTCTAATGAAACGCAAGCAACATCATTAATCATTAATTCAGATACATCCGATAGTAGTTATTGGATTTATGTAGATGCAGTTGGTTATTCTTGGGATTCTATATATGATTTTGGCGATAATATCTATGCCCATGAGTCATATGATGCATTTAAAGTGATTGAAGGAGTTGATAGTCACCAAAAAATATTAGAAACACAATGGGACGAATATAAAGATGTTGAAATATATAATACTTTTGATTCTCAACCAAGCGGCACGGTCGAATATTGGTTTATGACTCCTGATACTAGTATCTATGCGGTCCCAGAAATATCATTTTATGATGATCAACAAAATAAGCAAATTGGGCTATATTTATATGAAAATAAGTGGTATTATTTTGATGGAACTCTAGATCAATTACTACCCAATGTAGATGATCCAGATAATAACATGTGGAATCACATAAGAATTGATTTTGCTTCCTCAGCACAATACTTTGATCTAACTCCGAATACATTTAAAGTGATTATTAACGGCAAGGATTCTGGATTACTCGGTTTTGTTGGAAATGATATACAAAGTATGCATATGAAAAATTATAATGATGAAGCATTTCCCGCATATGTTGGAGCAAAATCATATATTGATGCAATCGGCTATTCATGGGATAAAAATTATGATATCGATGATAATTATCACAGATTTACCGAGGAATATTACGCAACATTTGATTTTAGTAACGAAATCATTGGTTTAGAACCTAATAGCAGAGATTGGATAGTTCATGAAAATGGTCCGGGAGAAATTTCTATTGTTGATGCAGGAGATAATAATGTTGGAAAAACTGGGCAGGAAAGTGAACCAAGTTATAATGGTTATGTAAATAACTACTTCGAAATCGTTGAATTTATTGATAATAGCGCATCATCTGCAATTAAAATGGAGCAAAATTATACGGATCAAGCATATGGAAGTGTAGAATTCTTGACAACGAGTAACGATACTAATTCAAAAACATTGGTGTTCTCATTGATGCAAAATGAGGCATTAGCACTAGCCGTATTAATAGATAATAATGAGTGGGAGTACACGATTAATGGAATTAACTATTACCCTATTGATGTTGGCAGTAGTCCTAATAATGATACATGGTACCACGTGAGGGTCGATTTTAGGTGCACTGGAGCGCCTTCTTATTTTGATTTGCAAGAAAATATGTTTAAAGTTTATATTGACTCGGTAGTGTCTCCTCAATATAGTTTTACTACTTTATCTTCAATTAATAAAACATTAATCACAAGTGGAGTAATCGATACGGGGATCGGCTATATAGATGCAATTGGCTATTCATGGGATCAATTTTATGAAGTCGGAGCTAATAGGTTTCCAGTGATTCACTACCCAGAGAAAACATTAATCTGGGTCTCTGCATTTCAAACTACAGACACATCAAGCGACATTGACTCTCTTAGTTATTACTGGGACTTTGGTGACGGTTCAATTGATTTTGGAAAATATTGTTCCCATGAATATATGAATTCTGGGATGTACCCCGTTAATTTAACAGTTATCGATGATAATGGCGCTAAGGCATCAAAAACAAAGATAGTGTTAATCAGCAATAATTGTCCAGATATTAATTTTACTTCCTCCATAAAAAATATTACTACTTATGAAGGTACGACGGTTACTTTTGATACGATTATTAGTGATGGAAATGCCGATCTTTCACGGATGAAGTACTTCTGGCATCTTAATGGTTCTAATTTTGATCCATATGATGTAAGTCAATATGAACAAGGTGGGTGGATTAATTCTTATACTTTTGATGATGATCACGATGGAAAATTATATGCAATGGCACAAGATCCAGAGGGAGCTTTTGATTTTGATTCCATTGATGTTACCGTATTGAATATAGATCCATCGGTAAGCATCCGTGATCTAGGTATTATTGCAAACATCACTCTTGAAGTGGAGCGAAGCGGTCCACCGTATAATGATAATAATTTCACATTTGTTATGAAAGGAATCGACCAATTCGGTCTTGAGTTTCCATTTTTATATACAAATCTTAATTTTTCTGACTCAGAAGAACTTATCATAAATTATGAGAAAAATGATGCCGTGCTCTCCTTGTTAAAGAATTGGAAGATATACGCTAATGCAAGTACTCCATATACAGGTATTAATGTTACTGAGACGGAAGTCCCTTTAACAACATCTGCTATTATTAGAAGCGTAGGTGGCGGAAGTTATAATACGGGAGTAGAATCTCCGGCAACTGCATTTAATATAAATAGAACTATAACTGTAGGTGGTGGTCCGGGAGGTAGCCAACATGAAATGCCGCATCAATGGGATGATTTTGCTTCCGGTCTATCTACTCAATATTTAAAGACAGCTGATTTAGAATATGATGATAACACTGAAAATTTTATATATATTAGCGGTCAAAATTCAGCAATCCTTACAACGGTAGTAACGTGGAAGCCTAGTGATAGTGTACAATCAATGGATTACTTGAGATACGACTATTATTTTCAGGTGAATCCACCTACACCAACTCATATTTTCCAAATTTATAATTATAACACTTCGCTATACGAAGACATTTCGCTTCTATCATCTGGAAATGGGAATTTTAGTCTTTCTTCAGACTATTATGACGAAAATTACAGTATACAAGTCAAATTTTATGCTATAGCTGGGCTTCCACCTCCTTCTTTAGGTGATAGCACACTATCAACCGATCCATATTCTATTATTTTGCGTATTGATCAATTACGTATAGATTATACAAGTCCCAATGGTACCCCTTCTTCTGAAACTGGTTATACATCCCCTCAATCGACAGCTTCTGTGGATATAGATGGTAGCGTTGACTGGATTGATTCAAACAATATACAAGCTCAAGATGATGATTATGCTTCTGTAGAGGTGATTGGAGGAGGCGTTTATAATTCGCATTCCGAGTATGATGCTGAGCAAATAATCAACAGCTTAAGTTATACTGAAAAGCATACCTTAGATTTTACTGCCCCAGAACAAGGAGATTATTTAATCATTGTTAGCTCTGCAGTTTCTCCCGCAACAACTGACAGTTCAGTAGGCTTGAGAGTTCAATTAGATGATACCACCACAATTATGGAAACCCTCACCGAAGGAGTAAATGCTGATAGAAATTTAGAATATAAAAGTGAGTCTACTATATATTTAGCAGAGAATTTAGAAAGCGGTTTACATTCTGTTGATATTGATGCATATATAGAGGATGGCGGTACAGGATATATGAGGTTCGCTCGTATTCAAGTTCTAAGGCTTGATGATTGGCTACAAACTAATGGAATGTATGAATGGGGTGCTAATGAAGGGGAGCTCGCACTTGCAGGCGTAGAAGGCCAATATAGAGATGCAGTTTCAATAAATTTAACTCCTGATATTGCAGGAGATTATTTACTATTAGCAAGTATAGAATTAAAAAGTGGTTATAATCGTGATTCGGTTTCTGGAAGAATTGATTATGATGAGGGGAGTGAATATCTTCCTGTGATCAATAGTGAAGAAAGGCGTGAATCTTATGTTACCTATGAATCAAAAGATACTACCGATTATCATTCATTTGTATGGGGTGGTATTGTTAATATTCCTGCGAGTTCTAAAATAATTAAAGTGCAAGCTAGTAGGACAGGGGGAGTGAATTCTAAGGGGAGAGTACGAAGAAGCAGAATCTTAGCCATTAGATTGGGAGCTATGAGTTCTTTTACACAATCCGTAGAAGATGCTTCAAGTACTTCAACTAGAAACCAATGGACAGATAAATCTACACTGACATTCACACCATCAACTCAGCAAGAATACTTAATCATCGGCGGGATTGTTACAAAACCCGATTCTCACCATTATCCCTCTCATTCTGAATTAACTCATACCGAGGGAACTAATACAGAGATAATAAGTTTAACCAACATAGATTCTAAAGATTCTAAGAATCCCGCAGATTCCATTCCAATGATTGGTGTTGCTATTAAAGAATTGAACGCAGAACAACAAACTTTTAAAACAAGGTATGGGTATGCTGGATCCTCAGGAACCACCTATAGTAAGGGAAGTTTTATTATAGCTGTTCCTCTTAGTGGTGAAGAGGGAGGTAATTCAGAGTCAGATTATTTGCGATTAACAAATTTTGGATTTAATATTCCTAGCGTAGCAATGATTGATGGTATAGAAGTAGGAATAGAGAGATATGCAACCCTGAATACTCAAAATTCAATTAGGGACAATATTTTTATGCTGAGAAAGACCTCAGGACAAGTAGGGGATGATAAAGCAACGATGGCGTGGTGGGATACAATTGATGATGATACCTATAATGTATATGGTGGAATTTTTGATTTATGGGGAGCAACATGGACACCTGCTGAGATTAACAATGCAGATTTCGGTATTGATATATCAGTGGAAAATATAGGAATTACAAATACTGCATATATTGATCATGTATCTATTAAAGTGTATTATACTGAACCACCTCCAGCTGAAATTTGGCAGGATACAAGTAAAGTATCAGTTCAAGATGATGATGACACCTATGTTTTATTTAGTAACTTAACAGAAAGCAGTTCAAATTGGCTGAATTTAACAAATTTTAATTTTAACATCCCAACTGGAGCAATAATTGATGGTATTACAGTAGAAATGGATCGTAAAGCGAATCAAACTTCAGCAATTAGGGATGGTGCCATCTACTTAAGAAAAACAAGTGGTCAAGTTGGGGATAATAAAGCAAGTAGTAATTTTTGGGATATAATAGATGATGATTTATATGATAGCTACGGAGGTTCTTCAGATTTATGGGGCACATCATGGAGTGTTGATGATATTAATAACGCGGATTTCGGTATAGATATCTATATTGAGTATTTAGGATCATCTCCAACTAATGCTAGTATTGATCATCTTCAAATTGAGATTTATTATACTATACTACCAAAAAATCAAGAACCGTGGATAAATTCACAAAAAGTATCAGCTCAAGATAATGATCCTACTTACGTATCGTTTAGTCTATCAACAGAAAACAGTTCAGATTGGCTCCGGTTAACAAATCTTAATTTTTCCATTCCTGATACGGCAACAACAATTGATGGGATTACCGTAGAAATCGATCGAAAAATAAACGTTACTTCAGCGATTAAGGATGCTGCGATCTATTTGCGAAAAACTAGCGGTCAGGTCGGTGAGAATAAAGCAGATCTTGTTAATTTTTGGGATACAATAGATGATGATTTATATGATACATATGGGGGACCTTTGGATCTATGGGGTACATCATGGAGTGTTGCCGATATCAATAGCCCAGATTTTGGTATTGATTTATATGTTCAGTATTTTGGATCTACTCCTA
>SDBS01006936.1_pt1 | contig 11016 bp, 8 predicted proteins | sample 2277091 | NCBI WGS metagenome assembly SDBS01 (sample SAMN10404972, study PRJNA504765) | marine sediment metagenome | isolation source: marine sediment core GS10_PC15, 163 cmbsf | place: Arctic Ocean: Southern Knipovich Ridge | collected 2010 | reverse complement strand
GAAAGATTGCTTTCGGCATCAAGGGGGTAACAGGTAGTGAGACTACTCTCTGTAGTATAAGTTCGGTGGATGACGGCGAATGGCATCATGTTGCGATCCAACGAAACCGATGGGAAGGTACTTATCCAGACGGTCAAATGTGGATTTTCATTGATGGCCAGCTTGATACTACCCAGGTTGGACCAGGAGGGGATATAAGCTACCCAGACAACGCCACCCCTGGTGAATCCTGTAGTAATTCGGGCACTGAGGAGTGCATCAACTTAGACCCTTATCTGGTCATCGGTGCCGGGAAAAGCGATCGAGGATTTGGATACTCCGGGATAATGGATAACCTTCGTTTCTCATGGTGGCTAAGATATTTCTACGACTTTAGCCCAACTCCAGGATTCCAAGATCAGGACTCTCAAACCGTCGGGTTGCTGCGCTTCAATGAAGGGCGTGGAGAGACGATGTTCGATACGGGTGGATTTGATGGAGGGACAAGCAACGCGATGCGATTGTATGGCGGTACGGTTCCGGGTCCAGAATGGGTCGTGTCTGAATTAACCGAATATGCTCAGATGCTTATACCCATCATCATCATTGATAACACCTCGAATCAATAGATTTTCATTTTTGCCAAGCAGTGTATACTGTGGTGTAAACCTCATCTCTCGAATGAGCGATAGAACATGAAACTGATCGTCCAAATCCCATGCTACAACGAAGCAGAAACCTTACCGGTTACCTTCAATGATATTCCAAAGCAAATTGAGGGTATTGATCAGGTCGAGATTCTCGTTATCGACGATGGAAGCACAGATGGAACATCGCAGATTGCTACAGAGCTTGGGGTTGATCACATCATCCGGATGTCGCAGAACGTCGGTTTAGCTGGTGCGTTTGTTGCGGGACTGGAATATAGCCTCTCGAAGGGCGCTGATATCATCGTGAATACGGATGCAGACAATCAGTATTGTGGAGATGACATACCTCAATTGATAGAACCGCTCCTAAAAGCTGAAGCGGATATCGTTATCGGGGATCGTGGCGTTGCCAGCCTGGGCTCGTTCTCTCCCCTAAAACGCTTGCTCCAACGTGTTGGAAGTCGAGTAATTCAAATTGCTTCTGGGATCAGGACACCTGATGCTACTAGCGGATTTCGAGCCTTCACCCGCGAAGCCGCTCTACGAACAATCGTGCTGAGTGAATATTCTTACACGATAGAAACTCTTATTCAGGCAGGTTCAATGCGAATGGCAGTTGAGTACGTTCCTGTTAAGGTTAACCCGCAAACTCGTCCCTCCAGGCTAATGCGGAACACATCACATTACATAACGCATTCAACAGCTTCACTCATCAGAACATACACGACCTATCGTCCCCTTCGTCTATTCACAACCTTAGGTGCCACTTTAATTCTTGCAGGCTTGGTCCTAGGAGTGAGATTTCTTTTTTTCTTATTCTCAAATCAAGGGATAGGACATATTCAATCGCTAATTCTGACGGCAGTGCTTTTAATCATCGGGTTTCAAATTCTGCTGATTGGCCTACTTGCTGATTCGATCAGCTCCAACAGAAAGATCCTTGAGGAGGTCTTATTCAGATTGAGGAGAATTGAATTATCCCCGGATTCTTCAGATCTACAGACCTCAGAAACTGCCCCGACGGCCAGTACAGAATAATCCTTAAACACCGAATTTCTTCTCTCAGTTCAACCGTTTGAAGGCATATGCACAACTAAATTCATCCTTTAAGCTGAGGTCACCACAGCCTTCACTTCACCAGGTTTGCTAACTACTCTATATCGTCTTTTCACACCAAGTCAGCGAGGCCTTTTCGCGAAAATTGGCGCTTAATTGACCCACTACCCCATTCCTATTGCATAAGAGACCTAATTATAGTAGGCTAGACAGGGGGCCGGAACTACCGGTACAGAAATGATGCGAAAAAACTTGATCCTCACAGGAATTATCCTAATTACTGGAGCATTACTTGGATTTCAATCTCTCCCCATAGACTCATATCTATCTGATAATCCAAGCTCCCTAGATTTTTTCCCAACACCAGAACCTTTCAACCCCTCCCCCGCACCTCCAAGCTTAGCCAGCATAGACTCCCTCAACAACTTAGAGCTTAAGGACGTATTGGGTGTTCAGGTGATTTGGGCTGGATCGATTGCTTCAGGCGGAGCAAATATCAAGAATAACGGCGGGGAATTTGTTAATATTGGTATCGAGTGGAGAAGTTTAGCACCCTCTGAGACTACTCTTGTTGCTGATTATCAATGGAGTTCGTTCGACTCGGCTTTAAGCACAGCATCTTCACTTGGTCTGCAAATCGCAGTAGTCTTAGGAGGAAACCCAACCTGGGCGGCTGATTTCGATCGAGGCCCAATAAACAAGGTTCCCATCACTCGGTTTCAAGAATATGTCCAAGCAGTCGTATCACGCTATTCCGCAGCGCCCTATAACGTGAAATTTTGGTCGATCTACAATGAGCCGGATGTGGGAAGCAGCGAAATTTCTACTTTTGGCAGCAACCCTAGCGATTATGTTCAAACTCTTCAACTGGCCTATCAAACCATTAAGGCAATTGACAGCGATGCAGTCGTGCTCCTTGGAGGTCTTGCCCATGATGGATTCACGGAAGAAGGCGGCCCCTTCATCCGATCCTTTCTGGACGATATTTTGAAATTGGGGGCTGGTGCCTATTTCGATGCCATGAACTTCCACTACTATCCAGCTTATGATTGGCGTTGGACAGGCCTAACGGGTCTTCCAGCACTTATGGGAAAAGCTCAAGAACTTCGGGGCATTATGGCAGCAAACGACGTCGATAAACCGATGGTATGTACTGAGTTGGGTTTGAGCAGCAGTGCCACTTTTGGAGAAAGTGATGAAAGCCAGAGCCGAGCGGTTGTAAAATTTTTCTCACGGGCAATTGCCGCAGATCTGCCAATCGCGATATGGTACAACATGAATGATTACGCCTCAGTACCAAGCGATGTGTTCGCGTTTCACGGATTACTCGATGTCAGTTTTGTTCCAAAGCTTTCACTCTCCGCGCTTGAAACTTTAGCATCCTACCTGGATGGTCGGATCTACATTCGATCGATGTCATCGACTGAATGGGGCGCAAGCCAGATGGAAGGGTACATCTATCGACACGTGCAGAATAGCGTAGATACAGCTGTTGTCTGGTCTGCAGATGGAAGCCTTCAAGTGATCACACTTCCAAGTGGCGTCGGTGCGGTTGACGATAAGTTCGGCAATCCCATTTCATTTGGTTCTACGCTTCAAATTGACGAAAATCCAGTATTTATCACTTACAGCATCAGCGGGATTTTTCTACCCTTGACAATGAAATAGAATTTCAAGTCGTCGTCCACAAGAGTTAGACATCAATGCGCAGAAGATTATTGTTCGTAATACTTCTTGGAATTTTCGCTCGTGTGTTGGCATGGTACGTAATAGGTGATGACCGGGTTCCATGGCTGTACGAGTTCGAGGAGATTGCCAATAATCTCGTTGAATATAAGCAATACGCCTTTTCTTTTTACGGGCTTGCACCAAGAACGACAACATCTTTTATCCCACCTGTCTATCCACTCTTCCTCGCAATAATTCAAAAGTGGGCTCCCACGAGTGACCTATTAATTAAGGGTTTTCAGATTTTCTTGTCAAGCCTGACAATCATCACTCTTTATTCCCTTGTTCAAGAGGTGGGAGGAACCAAGGGACAAGCATTACTTGCCAGTTTCTTCCTTGCGATCTATCCACCTGCAATTGCGTTTTCCGTATCAGTGGGAACAACAATTTTTGAAACTTTTTTTGTAACCATAGGTGTGTGGCTGATCCTTCGATCAGTACGTAAGAAAAAGAACTCTTTAATGCTCCTGGCGGGGATCGCATTTTCACTAGCAACATTGACGAGATCCCCATGGGTTGTGCTCGTACCCCTATCAATCATCTGGCTGCTTATCTACTACCGACGAAACATGAAGGATATGATTATTGCTTGCACGCTCCTCATCCTTGCCACAATAGGAACACTATCCCCTTGGATCATTTTCAACTATCAAACACATGGGAAAATTATTATTACGTCCACAAATGGTGGCTTGAATTTTTGGATTGGTAACAATTCCGCGGCTACCGGGGAATATCTCCACCCTACTCAATTAGATCCTAGCATCATTGAAGAAGTAACGGATTGGACAGAAATTGAGCGAGATAGGTACTTTTACCAACAAGGGTTCGAGTTTATCCAGGACTCTCCTCAACAATTTATACAATTGACCGCCAAGAAATTGCTATATTTTGTTTTCTTCCGTCCGAATATTGGAAGTAATTACGAGGGAGCAAGTTTACCGCTGCAAGCAGCGCGACTTTCATTTATCGCTGCCTGGGTAATCTACCTCCCATTTGCTCTTATCGGTCTCGCGAATCTGGGAAAAAATCGTGCAGCGCATTTCCTGCCTATAATCTTTTTCATAAGTCAAGCAATCGTGTCATCGGTTTACTTCACTGGAACCCGTTTTCGAACACCGTTAGATGGTTTTGTATTATTATGGGCTGCACTCGGATTCAGCAGTATACAAAAATGGCTACAAAATCGAAGATACTCAGCAACATAAATCTGACATCAAACCCCATCCTATGGTTGTTAATAATGACATTCATGCATGGGCTTTGGTATGCATCCATTAACCACCCCTGGCAAGCACCCGATGAGTTCCTCCATTATGAATATATGCGCATCTTAGAAAGCGAGCGTAGATTTGATCTATCCGCAGACGATCGTTCATCGGTGGTTCAACGTGAAATTGCGGAAAGTATGTGGCAGTTTGAACATTATCGTTATCGTAACAGGGCAACTCCGAGCGTGGCTGAATTCCGAAGTTCTGATTTCCCCCTTGGAAAGGATGTATTTACACCCCAACCCCCACTTTATTATCTGTTATCGATCCCGATTTACTGGTCAATACAGTCGTTACCGGTATTAAGTCAGCTTTACATTCTGAGAACTTTTTCGGTTCTTCTTCAATGTCTCACCGTGCTGCTTACATACAAGCTTGCCTGCGAGATATTTGATACCAATAAAAGCAATATAATAAGCCTCACAGCGGCCTTTTTTGTTGCACTTCTACCTCAATATACCTTCATTAGCTCTTCTTTCAATAATGACAATCTAGCAACACCCCTAGTCACAGCCTCCTTATTGTTTTCCATAAGAGCATTGAAACGTCAAGGCTCTCCGAAATGGCTTGGATTTGCCCTTATCGTCGGTGGATTATCACTGATAGCAAAGCGAACAGCCATCGCGATCATTCCTGTTCTACTATTGGTTGCACTTACTTCTGCCATATTCTGGCTCAAATCAAAATCCGTGTTAAAACGAACTTCTGGAATAAGCGTGATTCTTCTTGCCGGTTTTTCGATACTGTTTTTATTCTGGCTCATTCTCGCATCCCCTCAATTACCTTACTCCTTTGCACGAGCATTGCGTCTGGGTACGGGAGCTTTAAGCGCTTTAGCTGCATTCTGGAAGGACCCTGGAAAACTGGGTAATGTGAATTGGTCCTGGTGGTTTGGCCAGACATTCGAGAGCTTTTGGGGACGTTTTGGGTGGTTCAATGTTTTAGTAGCTCCAAACGTAATTAAGCTCCTACTTTGGTTTAGTTCCCTTCCTGTCATTGGCCTTGTCATCGGAGTTGCACGCAGGGTAAAAACTCATAAAACCAAGACTTTCTGGTTCAAAGCCTTTGCCCTGAGCCTTTTCTGCCTGGGGATCGTTATAACAATCTTGAGCATGATCGCACAGTATCTGATTGCCCCAGAATGGTACTCTCCCCAAGGTAGATACATCTTCCCATTCATTAGTGTAATCGGGATCCTTTTTGCTATCGGATGGATGAATCTTTTTCCATCGAAATACCAAAAATTATCGTTTGCTATTCCAATAATCGTTTTACTCATGGTTGACACTATCAGCTGGATGACTATTCTGAGGTTTTTCTATTCATGAAATTTTCCAAACCGAAGTTACCTCCCTTTGGCCTTATCAGCATATTGGCAATTTTGTTCCTGCTGGTAGTTGGCTCGTTAATGCGTTGCTCATTTGCCAAAATATCACAGCCCTCGAGTGATGGAACTACCGTGGAAATCGACAAGGATAACTGGATTCGACAGACATTTTTTAGCCATTTCCCAGGTCTCACGGAAATATCCGTTAAACCTGTTGGACTTTCTTCAGACGGTGCCTTTTCTCTCACTCTCATCATCGAAGAAACCGCACCTACACTTCGCCAGGTCGTTAGATCTCAACAAGAGGTCAATGAACTTATAAGTGGGGAGTGGCTTAGCTATACTTTTGATCCAGTTGATTTATCCAAGGGTAGATCTTACGCCTTTACATTAAAGGGGGCCCAATCAGAAGAGCTGACAATTTATTCGAATGAAAATGATCTATATCCAGAAGGTGAAAGCAGTATTGGTGGGGATTTAGTATTCCAAATCGGTTTCAAGGGTAAATGTCTGTCAACTACGCAAGCTTTACTTGAAAGAATAACCCTCCATAAGCCTGGGTTTTTGAATAGCATATGGATCTACATCGGCATCATCGGCGGTTTTGTTCTATCGCTAACCATCGTGTTATCCAATTATTTTCGACGGAGCAAGTAAAAGAATAGGATATAGTACCGGATTTCCTAAGACGCTTTTGAATTAACAACTGCGGTCAATCGCCTTCTAAGGCTATCAAAAGCGATTCCAGGCTGTAGTCCTGCCAATCTCAGGCTTGAAATACCTCTATTTGTCCACAGTGGCACCAAAACCTTTGCCATGCCTATGATCAAACCATTAATAACGGTGCTGCCCCTTCTGGCAAAGGCTGCACGAAGGAACCTTCGAGGAATTAACGGCATTGTCGCCAAGCGGATGATGGCTTCTTCAATTGTTAATGAATGTCGCCTCGTCCGTGTATCCCCAAAGTCGTTAACGTCTACCCCCTCATCTTTAGCGATTTCCGTCAATTTGTAGCCAGGGAATAAGGTTAAATAGAAGACGTTCACTTCAAACGGATGTGGGAGTTGTAGAACAGCATCTACCGTCATCTCAACGTCCTTTTCGGTTTCAAAGGGGCTATCAAGGATGATATCGTAGACAACCAGGATTCGATTATGAGAAAATGCTTTCGCCACCTGTATAAGCCGTTCCAATTCGAAAGGACGGCGGTATAGTTTTGCAGATCTTGGTGAGGCACTTTGAAGACCGATGGTGATCGAAACGCAATTCGCTTTTCTGAGTTTTTCCACGAGCTGTTCAAGATTGGTCGACTTGAGAGTTGACGGAGTAATAAGACATGAGAATGGCAGGCTGATTTCGTTCTTATACTGTTCTAAAAATGTGCTTGCCTGCTCAGCGTCAAGCAGGAAATCTTCATCTTCAAAGCTAACAAAATCAATCTTAGATTTCACATGTTTCAACTCATCGATGACGAGCTGGTGTGGTCGTCGTCGAAGGAACTTTTTACCCCGACGTCCGCTGAGTTCTTGAAGATTCGGGTTGACACAGTATGTACAAGTATAGGCGCAACCGAGAGCTGTAAAGGTTTGATAGCGTGTAACTGCACCAAGCTTGCGCGGAACCTCTCTGATTCGCTGGTGCTTTCCATTGACAATCACGTTGTCAGGGACATCACCATAGCGTGGATGTGGGAAAGATGAAAGGTCTTCATTGAACCAAAATTCTTGATCTTCTCGATAAATACCTTTAGCAGGTGAGAGCCCATCTCGTAAGGAACGTAGGATCATCTCCAGGGCAATTTCGCCCGAGCCCCTAACAACATAATCAGCATAATCCACGCAATCGAAAGGCATAATGGTGGGGTGGATTCCACCTGCTACAACCACTGCCTTGGTTGATCGGAGTGTCTTCCCTAAGATTCGCGCGTATTGGGCATGAGGAGTCATAAAACTAATTCCAACGACATCTCCAGAACCTGGATCAAAGACTTCTAGAAACTTGTCGATGGATCTATTATTAACACCTTGGGGTCGATTAGAGTAACGCTCCAAAAAGTAAAGATCCACTCCATAACCCCGACTGCGTAGGAACTCGGCCATATTTCGCAGCCCCCAAGAAATTTCATTTTCAAATGCTACTAGAGCCAAGCGTCTCAATCCCATTACAAATCCAATTTGATCAATCTCATCATCAAATGTATCAGTGAAGTGATTATACCTAGTTGATCGATGTTCACTAATATCAATGCTGGTTTTCCGCTTCCTTTTAGATAGTCTGAGGAGAAGCATTTTGCGAATTAGGTTATGAGCATATAATGCATTGATTGGGAGATTATATCTATTAGAGCATATCATCATGATTCGTGAATTAACTATTTCCAACTGGATTTCGATCCTGGCGGCAATCCTTGTATATCTTGGTCCCGGTCTTGGGTTATATCGTTTCTATTCAAAAAACAAGAGTTCCAGTAAAAACTTTAAAGCGGCCCTTATTGTAGGCTTTTCTTTATCATTCTGGTCGATTCTGTTGGTATGGTTGCATCTATTTGAAATTCATATTCATGCTTATAGCGTAACAATTTTTTCGGCAATATGTTGGATAGCAGTGCTTTTCCCTGGTCTTAGGCGAATGGAGTTTCAGGCACCAACCCTGAGACAAGGTCTCTTGAACGGTATCCTTTGGTTGATAATTTGTAGCGTATTCATTGCTGGAACTTGGGGAGCTCGAGATACGATTGTAGGGCTAGGAAGTGATAGTTACCATCATACTCTTTTTTCACAATTGATCGCAGATCGCGGGATCCTCCCCGATAATTTGCTCCCGACAGCCCCGATTGCCAGTTTTAGGTATCATTTTGGCTTTCATGGTTTTGCCGCAATAATAGCCATGATTTCAGGAGTTGAGCTAAGACTTCTCGTCCCCATCCTCGGTTATTTTTTAAACGCGTTGTCTATCCTTGCTATTGCATTTTTTACCTATGCCTCCACAAAAAACCAATTGACATCTACGCTTAGTGCCTTTGTTGCAGGCTTTTGTATTGTTTTCCCCATCTATATGCTAAATTGGGGTCGCTACACCCAACTGAATGGACTTGTTCTCCTTCCTATATTTATAGGAGTGTACTGGACTTGGAGCAAATCGGATTACCCCAAAAAACAGCTGCCGTTTGTCTCCATTCTTGCTATCGGACTTGCATTGACGCACTATCGAGTCACTGTGATGGGAGGTCTAGCAGCATTCCTCATTTATCTCATCCAGTTATTTATCAAGAAAAATCGGATTGATTTGTTAAAACACGGGTTTAAGCGTAACCTATCCGCAATAGCTCTTGCTTTGGTCCTTGCTTCCCCTTGGATCATTCACATGCTGGCCCAACAAAATATTGGATTCCCAATCAATACTTCTCAGCCTGAAATTTCGTACTTCTCTCTTGACCGTCTTGGCCCAGACGTGATGCAATACCCAACCAACATTTACATTGTTTCGCTCTCCGTTCTGGCAACTGTGATTGGCATACTTAAGCGGAGCCAAGTCGTTATTTTTATATCGACTTGGACAATGTTGTTGGTGCTCCTTGCACTTCCCCCACTCGCAGGCTTGCTCATGGATACTGTATCAATCGCGATTTCACTATTCTTTCCAGCCGCATTTCTGACTGGATGGTTATTGAGCATCATCCTGCAATGGATGCTACATAAAAATAAATCATCGCTGGTATTGATCATGATCCCATTGTTTCTTCTCTCAACCTGGGGAGTAATTTCGCTAAGCTCAATACCAAATATAGCCGCTACCTACGTATTTCCTGAAGATCTCGCCGCAATGGAGTGGATAAAAGCAAATACACCTGAATCAGCATATTTCATGGTCAATACTTTTCATTTTGATTTCAGTCCAGATCTTGTCATTGGACCCGATGCTGGTTACTGGCTCCCTCTTCTTTCTGGAAGACGAAGTGTGACATCCCCAATGACATATGAAACTGAAAGAGCCACGATCCCAAATTTTATTGAGCGTCTTACCGGATTTGACAAACTGGAAGGAAGATTATCCTCCCCCGAGGCGGTTTCGCTAATGGAAAATGAAGGGGTTACACATGTTTATATCGGACAAAAAGGTGGCTCAATTTCAGCAGAAAACCTGCAGCTTTCCCCGCAATTTGAATTACAGTATAGGAATAGTTCGGTTTTTATTTTCAAATTCAATCCTTAATAACCAAGCGATTGGCAACTAGTGATGTCATAATCATGCTCCGTGGATTTCCGTAGGATCTCCTGATGATTGAGGTATGTGTGACCTTAGGTATCAAATGTGAAATCAGCCGCGCTTTACAAGATCTTGGACAATCTGAGGCTACCGAAAGGTTGGAAGGACTTCCCAAGATACTAATTTCCCAAAATCTGGGATAATTACGACAAATGGACAACCACGATGGCAGAACGATTATTACAAGTTGGATGAGGACCTATGTGAAAAAGCTGTTGAGTGTTGGAATCCGTGTTTTTATTTTGGGAATTATTACCATTCAATCATCTTGTAATTTTCAAAATCAAGGAACCAGAGACATTGCTGATGAGGGGAAGACTGACATCGGTCTCTCCTTCCCTTTAGATACTGATCTATCAGGATTATCTCTTACGCCCGGAGATATTTCAGACTTATTCGAGAATACGAGTTATTCCATTCAACAAGCATTTGGAGATGATATACATCAAGGGCTATCCATCACATATCCAACTCTCGTGCTTGAGCACACAACCGCTTTTGCTGAAGGCTTTTCTACCCAGATCAGTATCTTTTCAAAAATCTCCGACGCCAAGGAAAAGTTCAACGAAACAATCGAAAACCAAAGAAGCCAGCCCGTTGAACAGATTCAACCAGACGGGAATATCGTTTTCTTTATTCAGCAAACAATTACTTCCGAAGGATTTGAGGTTGATAGCTTCGAGCATTTAATCCTAATCCAACAAGAAAATGTTTTCATTGTGGCAACGATACGATAAAG
>SDBS01006935.1_pt1 | contig 11016 bp, 2 predicted proteins | sample 2277091 | NCBI WGS metagenome assembly SDBS01 (sample SAMN10404972, study PRJNA504765) | marine sediment metagenome | isolation source: marine sediment core GS10_PC15, 163 cmbsf | place: Arctic Ocean: Southern Knipovich Ridge | collected 2010 | reverse complement strand
ACACTTGAAACTTTTTAGTTTCATGCAACATTTTGGTTGCATCAGACTCTCCATTGAAACTTTTTGGTTGCCGTCTTTGGGGAAACTTTAAATAGTATGACATCCCTTCATATCAGTATTAAATCATAAGAACAACTTTTTTCAAAAAAAAATAAAAGGTGTTAAAAATAAAAAATAATTCGAAATCGTTAATAGTGCTAGGTATATTTGCGTTTATGTGCTTCATTCCTATGTTCGCGGCTGGTCAAGAGACAGCGGCTCCGCCAATAACTCCTACTTACAGTTGGCAAGATACTACCTTTGATTACTCGTTATATCGAGAGTGGACAGGTCTTTCGAACGTTATTAACCATTCGGACACTTATTTAGATACGTTTACTACCAATTTGTATCATTACAACGAGAGCGATCAAACGTTTATAAAAGAAGTCCGAACGCATTCATACAATGGAAGCTATTCTTATTTTTCAAATACGACGACACAAGGTTATATCGATGTTGATATGAGCTTAGATGTGTTCCGCGTCGATGTTGAATACGGCAAAGCCGTTGATATGATTTGGATAGCTTTAAAACAAGGAACTTTACTAATGGATAATTTTCTCGAACAATATGAAAAGGACTATTCGTTTGTTGAAGAATATACCGTAGACATTGAAAGCGAATTTACTAAATTTAACGCAACAACGTCGGAAATTATTGACGTATGGACAGAAACTTCCAACGAAGCAGGCGGTCTTAATATGACGGTAGATGGTGACCCAATAAACTATAATTCGTATAACTCGTACGATGTAGAGTTTTCTCTTCCTCTAATTCTAACAATGCAAATTTTCACTACTAAATACAAAGATAAAATCGCTTGGGCTGAAATGTTTAACGAATTTATCGTATATAAGGATAAAGACCAAGACTCAATCTATTCTGCAGGTGAAACGAGCAATCCCTCTACTTCAGGGTTTACTTTGTATTCTAGCGACGAGATGTGCGGCGTAGTAAGACCTATGGCTTGGGATTTCCAATTATATAGCGAAACCATTAATCCCTTAACAAACAAATCGACTAATTTTACTATGAGTGCGCTAATCCCTTTTGATAAATCTGTAAGTGAAATAGCTTCTACTATTCAATTTACTCCCCCTACCGAAAGTGCAGAAAATATAATCTCGTGGAATATAGAATATCCACAATTTCCAATTTCCGCTTCCATTGTTGATCACGATAAAGATCCATCAGAATGGTATAGCACACCTACGAACGCGACTCACGCTCAAATGTCTCCCGGCGATTTTAACTACAAATTCGATTATAATCTTTCTCAGAGCGAAGCTAATTTCGATTTTACCTTGAGTTTGCCAAAGATCAGCGACGAAGAATTTTATAACGCGACTCAAGGATACGGTATAAGCTTACCTCGTTATAACTTTTTCCTTTCGACCTTTGATATCGAAGAAGCCGACCAAATCGAGTTAACAGTTCCTTCCGATCTTTTTATGTTCACGTCTAACGGAACGACAGTTGCTGAGATTAACATGATAAACCCTGTGAAAAAAAATTACACGTTATACGATTATCCACAATTGGGGATAAACACTGAGATGGAGTCTGCTGGTGGGAGCTTGCATAAATTACTTATGGAAGACAGCGAGCAAAGCTCCAACGCTGGTAATCCGTTCTTAAATCTGATTTATACTTTAAGAGACATTGTTGATACAGATCCTACATTTACGGTTGCAGACGAGTTGTATCATGTGGAAACTCAAAATTACCCCGTTTGGAACGGTGAAAAGATAATTCACGATCCTACCCTTACTATCTATTACGAAGATCAAGCAACCGAAGAAAGCCCTTCAAATGGACCGGATCCAACTATTCCAGAAATCCCAGGATTCGAATTAATTATAGTAGTAGCCCTCGTTTGCGCGGTTGTTGTAATACAAGCGTTAAAACTCGATAAACGAATAGACGTTGAGAAAAATCGAACAAAAACCTAAATCCCATTTTTTTTAATTGTTTAAAAATAAAAATAAAAAAAAAGAGTAAGAAATGACGATCTCCCTTCAATCGGAACATCACTGGAAACCCTATCAAGGAATATCCTTTGATTCTCTAAGACCAATAGCTCAGAGGCAGATACAATCGTTGCTTAGAAGAATGAATTTTACTCGAAATCCTTCGCTGTACAAGGAAGAGATCGAAAAAATTATTTCGTGCGAACAAAACCGAGTAAAAAAAAACAAAGCGAGGTGTAGAGATTGATTAAAGGGCTTATAAACATAAACAATAAAAGATTGTTTATTGAGGCCTTGGACAAAAAATACTCCGAAAACCTCTTGAACTCGATAATCTCTAAATATAGAAGAAATATCGAGTATAAAGATTATAACAATACTTTTAATAATCCTCAGAACTGTTTGAAACTTATAAACGAGCTTTTTATTAGTCTGGGGATAGATTTTAAATTAATTACACTAACTCAAGAAGAAATAGAAAGAATTTTAATTGTATTTCTTGCGAAAGTTAACAATACTAAATTGTCTGACAGTCAATTTGCGTTTATAGACAATTTACGTAAAGCAACTTCTCAAGCAACGAGTAAAGGAGTTAAAAATAAAGTTAAAACAGGCGTTACTCCGCCTGATTACAATAAATCCACATTTAACCAAAAATCCGATCTATATCACGAAAAAAAATTAAGTGGTAAGAAAAATATGAAAAGAAGAAATAATAAATCAAAAGAACAATACCAAATAGAACTTGAAAATCGCTACCTTAAAAAAGACCATCGTAAAGAAACGATAGAAAGCATCGCAGAAGGACGTGCAGAGTTTATACGCCAAGTTAAAAACATAAAATCCGACGAACAAATATTCCAAGAAAAATTGAGTACTAATTGCGCGTATTGCAGTTCCCATGGCGATCATTTCGTTCCTATCGAATATTCAACTGAGAATTTTACTTACGAATCCATCGAAGAAGCTGTTGCCGGAGTTATTTGTCCTACCCCATGTGCAATTTTTACAGAAGACTTATCTAAAGTGGAAGAAGTTACTGAAAGCGATAGCAGAAAATCAAGTTCTAGTAACGTCTCAAAGAAACTTTTACTTAAAACACCCCCGATACGCAATCAAAATCTTCCTGAATCCGGTCGAAACCTCGATTCCGAGATTGAATTAAAACCTCCTTCAAAAACTAAGAAACGAGTTGTAAGGAACGCTATTAAGAGCAAACTATCGTTATTGAATCTTTTAAGGAGCCCTTCAGAGAAGAAGGTAATTAAACGCAACAAAAAGCAAACGGATAGAGCTAAAGACGTAAAAACTCGTAGAGAGCAGTTTAGCGAGATTAAGTCTAGAAAAAAGTTTCTAATCGCTACTAAGACGGAACAAAATAGCTTTAACCGCGCTTTGAGAGATGCTACGGTAGCGTTTTCAAAAGTTCCTTACGAACCAATTCCAACTAAGACCGATTCTCAAGTCAGAAGCGAAATTTCTAACCTAAACAAAGAATATTCCGTGAAAACTCGGCTTCCCTACCACGATCTTAAATCAAAACAAGACCACGTAGACAGAGTAATAAAAAGCTATCAAGAAAAAGTAGAACGCGAACAACAAGAAAAAAGTACTGTAAATGCAACCGTAACTGCCGACAAGTTAAGATCTGCGAGAGAAATATTTGATTTCTACTTTGCAGGAAGTAGACATGTAATATCTCACGAACAACAAATAGTTAGGAAATATATTCAACGCGTAGTTAGGGATTACATTCAAGGTCAAGTCGGATACGAAGGTAACGAAGAAGCGTTAAACATTATTTTTCTCCACAAATCTCTAAGTAAAATAGTAAGAAAAGGCTTAAGGGAATTTAGGTCAGTTAATCGGCTAAATAGCGACAAAAGCAGTAAAAAAGAATTGAAATCAATTTTATCCTCAGAGAAAAAATATTTTAAGCTAAAAGAAAAATCAGTCAAAAGGAACAAGATAAAAAAAAACATTAAAAAAACGATATTACCCAACCTCGTAAAGATCTTAGGTGTTTTTGGAATCGTTTTGCTTTCTTTAATGGTAACTTTTTCTAACCAAACTTTTAATTTCCCTATCGAGGTTATCGCAGGATTCCTTTATCTACAAATATTTATATACGTTATTGTAGCGTTCCGTTCTATCGAAAATTACATCCTTTCTTTAAAAAAACTCGTGGTTTTGTATTTATCTCCGATTTTACTATTTATATCCGTTTCGCTTTTTATAGCTTTAGATTGGGTCTTTATTGCAACTTTGTGTACGCCTATCATAGCAATTAACACTTATATTATGACTAAAGGTCGGGTTAAAGCTAATTTGAGCCAAATTTCTCTCCAATCGAGAGGAAAACTCAAATATGGGACAATAACGGTGTTATATCACAAAATCAAGTTCCCAATGCTAATAATATTAGGATTAGCGTTAGGGGCTGCGTTCTTTTGGGCTTATTTTTTCGATCCTTACTCTCTTCCTATTGCTCCCACGGTCTTACTTGTAGCAACTGTAGCGTTTACGTTTAAAAGCAAATCTCTGACTCGCAGGTTAGTTAGGGAGTTAAAAAAACAAAAACTAAGACATAAAGGAGTTAGAACTCCAAACAAACTACGGATGGTAGTCTACGACAAACACATGCGCTCGGCAACCATCATCTTAGCGTTTCTTATAGTTTTTCCGATAACTTTTGGGATTAACTCTATGTTTGCGGTGGAAAATCCTCCGTACGAGTTTGCCCACGTATCAGAAGAGCAGAGGATCGCTACGAGCTCAATAGATTTCGATAGCTTAGAATACCACTCAAGTCTGAGCGCGTTAGACAAGCTAACGATAAACGATAAATTCGTTATAAAAACAAGAATATCTCCAAAGTTCGGACAATCTTCTCGAATTAAAGTAGATTTACTCCCCATTGACATAGAACCTATTGAAGGAATACGCGTTAAAGAATCGTATACTTTACTTTCACATTACTTAAACGGACCTTTAACAGATTCGCAACTAATAGCTGAAATTAACTTAAACGAACTAGACTTACTTCCGGGCTCTTACGAAGCGAGAGTGAGTTATTCCGTTTTGAGCGGATGGTCGTTTAAAAATTCCGAACCTGAAATATACGAGATAATCGTAGTTAAGGACGATCTTACGGTGTTATCAAACGAAGTTTTCGAAGGAGAATTAGATTCCAGCTACTATGGCGTCGTTTACACCTTTGAACATCCTGACGACGGTTCTTGGACGGTTGTATTTGATGGAAAAGTTGTAAATAGTATTCACGAGCCGTATCCGGTTGACAATTTAGAATTATACGTCGAATCAAACGATAGGTTCGAAAAAATCGCTACGATAAAAACTCAGTCTGACGGAAGTTTCTACTATAAGCACAAAATTTACGGGTCGATCGAACAAAACATGCTGGTTAAACTAGTCTACTTAGGAGATGGACGGTATAATCAGATGGATTATGTCGAGTATGCGGGATTGGAATTTGACTCGAGTAGGGGTAGGTATTTCTTAGATAACGACGAGAATTTATATCCCGATTGGCCGTTTTCCTTATACGATTTGTTGCAAGCTCACACCAGCAGTTATACTCCACCAGGATCGTTAGATTTCTGGGCTAAATTTGACGAAAATGCGGATTTTAGTACCTTCGACGAGATCCATAACTTAGAAGGAACTTTAGAAGGTAATACCAATTGGACGGGCGGTCAAGACGGATCTGCGTTAAAATTTGATGGAAAAGGCACCTTACAATACGAAGAATTCGAAACCTTCGGTTCTTTTATTTACGCTACTTACGCCAACATATCGTACGAATACGGTAGTGGTGGAGGTGGAGGTGGTTCAGAAGGTTATTACAACCCTGGGACTGTGGATAACATCCAAAGTGGTGGCACCGATTGGTCAAGTTTAAATAACGCAAAGTTTCAAGATGACGCAGACGCAATAGCTAGTAATATTGCAAAGAGAAAAAAGAGCGACATTCTACGAGTAACCAACTTCGGCTTTGATATTCCCACAACGGCAACGATCGTTGGTATCCAAGTTAGAATCGATAGACGAGGCTCAGCAACTAATTCAATACGAGATAGGGCGGTGAATTTAGTCCTAGGTGGAGAAATACAAGGAAATAGTAAAGCCGATCAGGTGACCTATTGGCCAACCAGCGATCAATACGCAAGCTACGGTGGGGCAGGAGACGACTGGGGAGCTACTTTGTCCAGTTCAGACGTAAATCTTGGAACGTTTGGAGTTCAAATTCAAGTTGACAACAAGCATACTTCAAGCTCTCGGAGCGCCTATATAGACCATATTGAGATGATAGTACATTACACGGATTCAGGATCGGGCTCGCAAACAGATAGCGATATTGTCCGACCAAACGAAGATGTTACCGTTCAATGGAACGCAACTGCTCCTGTTGATCATTTTAGTTTATTAAACGAAACAACTGCCTCCCCAGACACCAACAGCGGGTATATTTTCACCTCTAGCGGTTTTCAAGGATCTTATATGCTTGAAGAGTTAAACGTGAGCACCTTTAGCGTCCAAGATGGAAGCGTAACCGAAATTTCAGTGAAAGTGTATGGGAACGAAACTACGACGGAATCGACGGTAGACGTATATTGTGGAAGTTGGTTAGGAGAAAAACCATTAGGTATGTCTTCAATTCCCGGATGGAACACTTACACCTGGTCTGGGTTGACCAATTTGAACCAAACAGATCTCGACGATATGAAGATTCGCTTTAATTCTACTACCCCAGATCCAGAACAAGGTTCAATTCCTGAATATCTGAATTTTGATTACGTGCAATTTGGAGACGTTTTAGACGCTACCTTAGGCGATTCTAACGATAATTTTACGATCACAGGTTGGTTGTTCCCAACGAGTCTAACTTCCAGCGAAAGCAGTAACGGAATTAAAAACGTGTTTTTTGCAAAAGATGGAAGCATAGAAATTGGCGTGAACGAAAGCGGATTCTTACAAATTTACATTAGTAACGCTACGACGGGAACGGTAGGAACTTACGGTTTTACTGATGCGATCCCGTTGAATCAATGGACGTACATAGCCTTGAGATATAATAAAAGCGATGTTGATGTATTAATAAACGATTTTTGGTGTCGAGACGCTTCGGGTGGAGCAAATGAACCTTGGAACGGTGGTGGAAATCTAAAGTCGGGAGCTAACTTAACGATTGGAGCCGAGATTACCGATTATACATGTTTTACGGGAACATTAGACGAAATATCTGTTTTTAACGTCAGCCTAAGCGACGCTCAAATGGAAGCTCACACGGGAAAACTCGTTGTATCCATCTCTCCGGGAGTTGCGAAAGAAGACGGTTTTGGAGGTTGGACATTAATAACTTCCGATGGAGTATTAATTGACGGTTATCTTAACTTCGAGTTAAGCGCTACTGGCAACGAAGTAGAATCGGTGGAATTCTACCTATCGAGAACGCTTCCCGATTTTCAAACTCAAACCGAAGTTGATTGGGATTTCCTTACTAGCTTTACTCACGATTCGTCTTATTACTCATATTTGTTAAATTCGAGAGATCTTCCAGATTCTAATAATTGGTATTTTATTAGCAAAGCAATAGATATTGACGATAACACAGTTTTCGAGTATTATAGTGTCAATTTTACCGTTGACCACTTCCACGATTTGATAAATTACACCTATTTAGATAAAGACGGAAGGATTAATTATAATTCAGACCTTGGAGTTGTTCCTATCGATGGATTCGAGTGGCATCTATCCTCGTTAGACTTATTTGTCAATTATTCCAACGAGATTGACTTCTTAAAAACCGTTACTTATTCCGATTTATATTCAAATTATTGGTTAATTGATCTGTCAGAACTTTCAACTTGGATTTCAACTAAAGGACTATCTCCTGACAATTACGACCTAAGTTTTGTTGTTCAAGCTAATTTGTCCTATGATTTCGGGGATTCGTCTTATCTGCATAATTACTCTTTGGAGACAATAACTTTAGACATTAAAGGTCCTGATTTAGAACTACTTACGGGCCAACAAGGATATTCCTTAACATTAGGATCAACATACGATATAGTAGAACAAAACATAATTACAATGGCAATTAACTCGACCGATATCAATTTTGATAAGGTGACTCTCGAATACAAATACGACACTCCGACTACTTCCAATTGGATTAAATACGGGGATTTTGAAGCGATTAATTCTTTAGCAGAAATTGATTTCAATATTATAAACTTAAGAGACGATAACATCACTATAAGGTTTATTGGCTACGACGATTTATCAAATGCTATTACTTTATATCAAGAAAATTATTGGATAGTAAAAGATTTTAATAATCACGAAAATTTCGTAATAGAAGGATTAGAAATTGGTTCTATTTACGGTTTGGATCAAGACGGTATGATCAACCTAAACCTAAAAGTTCTTCCCGTAGATAACGACATCACATGGGTATGGATAGATACAGGTTACGAGCATTTCAAACTTACTAACGCAGTATCGGAAGGAAATCACATTTATTTTACCGATAATATTCAACTCGATTCTTCAAAGTATTCAATTTCCGAAAACGATTTTTCTTTCATAGACGTAAAAGTTGTGCTCTATCAAGGAAACGATCGTATAACGGACAAAAAAACCACAATTACAATAATTTATCGCGTTTTTGACGATATGGTTGAAATTTCAGATTTAATCGTAAATGTTACCGAATCTATCAACAATTTAAGGATGAGCTTTGAAAACGACAACAACGCGTACAACAACTCTCATTCCATACCCTTCGTTGTTAACGACAATCCTCCGGTGGTAAAAGTGTATAATTCTCGAGGCATTTTAGTTCAGACCTTAGATCTAACCGCAAATTACGATTATTTAATGACATTAAACTTAACCGAAGCCCAATTAAGTTCGATTTTTATTTCACCTCAAACTGTCGCTAACATCGATAGAATATTAGGTGGTGGAGCAACAGACTCGGGTTGGATGACTCCTCAAGTAACTGCTAACATTGATAGAAATCTTGGCTCTTTTGACGACGGAATATTTTCCTCTCCTCTAGCTGGAACTTCAGTTAGCAGAAGCGCGTATATCTGGTCCAATCCTGGATATGCATTATCGCAAAATAACACTTACGCATCCTCAAATCTGGTAGTTAATGATGTTACTCTCGAAGATTTTGTAGACTTGATGTCTAACGAAGATTTTATAGCCGATGTTGGCACTCATGACGTTTTTAATGACATGAAGGCAACAGATAGTCAGTACGATTTGCTCGAGGAAGTGAACACAGCAGGATCATCTGGCGCTCCTTGGATAGCAGATTACGAGAGCGATACCGCTCCTGATAGTAATACGCTTACTTTAACCGTTCCTAGTGGTCGGGAAAGTGGCGATTTATTGCTGATTTTAGCTGGTAGCGATTCAGATGGTAATGGAGAAGGATTTTCCGACGAGTCGGGATGGACGACTATTTTCAACGTAGGGGGTAGAACTCCTGACGCCTATGTTACCGCATTCTACAAGAAATCTGACGGTACTGAGACCAGCGTAACCATCGATTCTATCGCTTCTGACGATTTGTGGGGTTCTTGCTTGCTAATAAAGGGAGCTGATTCCGAAAATCCTCTTAACGGAAATCCTACCACTGGTTCTGTAAGATCAGCCCAAGATAGCGACATTCCCGCAGTTACTACAAGCGTAGATAACGCACTATGTCTTTACGTACTTAGTTCAGACGGTGCTGACCTCGAACCTTTTACCGTTACTGGTCCGAGTTGGTCGCAACAAGTATATATAGAAGAAGGATCTGGATCATCTGGCGTAGGTGGTTCTTGGGGCAACAAAACTTTGACTACCGCTGGAAGTACTGGCATTGTAAACGTAGACTTTACTGGCTCAAGTGCTGATGGAGCGTCGTACGGACAAATAGCTATTAGGCCCGCTAGTAGCAGCGAAGATTATCACATGGATCTAGAAGTAAAGTTTACTGGCGTGACTAATTACGCCGATGTAGATTACTTATGTATTAAAACGGAAACTTTTTCGGGTCTCGAGGACATTAACGTGAAATATTGGACGGGATCTGGATGGACCCAAATCGCCTCGGATTTAAATCCTTCCACTTGGAACAACATATTAGTATCTGGAATTCTTACAAGTTCAAACTTCACCATAAAATTTGCTGGTTCTGATACGTCTTCTGATACAACAAAAGATACTTGGAATATAAATTCCGTTTTACTTCAATCTACAGGCACGGGACCTAACGCTGAGTCTGATTGTTTGCTGATAAACGGTTTCAATTTCAGTGCAATTCCTGACGACGCACAAATTAAAGGAATTACGGTTGAAATAGACAGATACGCGACCGTTTCTGATTCTATTACCGATTATTCGATCCAACTTAGGAATTCGACAGAGTTAAAAGGGACGATTAAAGCCAAACTCTTACCATGGGACATTTCTGATACTGATACTTACGTCATATATGGAAGTTCAAGCGATCTTTGGGCAACCTCGTGGACGGTAGCTGAAATCAAAGACTCTAATTTTGGAGTAGATATCGTTGTAGATACAAATACTACCGCTACTGCCTTTATCGACCACGTTGTTATAAATGTTAATTACACCGCATCTATATCCGGAACACCTTGGCAAAACACCGACAAGGTTGATTTGCAAGACAATAATAACGCCATCGCTTATTTCAATTCAAGTACAGAAAACACGTCTGACTGGTTGCGATTAACCGATTTTAATTTCGATATTCCAAGCACTGCTCTCATAACCGGAATTGAGATTCGCATAGACAGGGATTCTTCAATAGCAGACAAGATAAAAGAAATCGAAATGTTTCTTAGAAATAACACAGGTCAAATTAGAAACAACCTTTCAAACGGCGAATGGTGGGACACTTCAGATAGTAATTACGACATATACGGCGGAAGTTCCGAATTATGGGGTAAATCCTGGGATT
>SDBS01006931.1_pt1 | contig 11019 bp, 10 predicted proteins | sample 2277091 | NCBI WGS metagenome assembly SDBS01 (sample SAMN10404972, study PRJNA504765) | marine sediment metagenome | isolation source: marine sediment core GS10_PC15, 163 cmbsf | place: Arctic Ocean: Southern Knipovich Ridge | collected 2010 | reverse complement strand
ATGATATCACAGATGCCTGCTGCGAGGCGTGGAATGAATTCGTTGGCAGGGAGGGAGCTATAAGGTCCCTGTGTTCAAGATCTTGGGCTGTGTTGTCATGTTAATTTTCCTGAATGGTATAACGTCTCAGGAGATAGTAGATTTTGTCCAATCCAAATATAAAAAAATCAAAAAGGTATTTAAGCGCCGCCGAGCAGCTGCCGGTGAATAGCCACAAACGTTGCTGCCTGTTTTCGTTTGCTTTATTCCCAATTGCCCTCTAAGAACTTTGCAAGCTCCTCTTGAGTGCACAGCTCCAAGCTTACTGGACTTTTTGCCTGGATGTTGGAGTAGTTCCAATGGGTCTTATTGCGAATGGCCTCTATTGTAGCCTTGGTAGTGCCCAAGAATCTGCAAATCTGTGCGGTGCTGATTTCTGAGTGGTGTTTTAGCACCCAAGCAATCGCATTGGGTTTGTCTTGTCGTTTGGCCACGGGCGTATAGCGCCCTCCCTTTTTCCGGAACTTCACAACTACTTCTGACTCTAGGGCTTGTAACCTGGCATCTGGATCTTTGCTACAGCGCTCTATCTCATCTTGGCTTAACAAATGATTGCTCACAGGGTCAATCGGCGCCATGCCCATTGCTATTTCACCATCAGCAATGGCCTTAACCTCAAGGCTATGCAAGCCACAAAAGTCTGCAATTTGCTCAAATGTGAGAGCCGTATTATCAATAAGCCAAATAGCTGTGGCTTTGGGCATCATTGGTGGCTTCATATCTCTACCTAAAAATTAATGTTTTCACATCCTAGCATTAATGTGCGAGCGCATCTATAACGCCCTGTAAAATATAACTAGCGGCCAATTTGTCCACTATCTGGCTACGCCGACGCCTGGAAAGATCCGCTTCCAGCATAGTGCGAGTAACCGCCGCCGTCGAAAGTCGTTCATCCCACCATAGTATAGGAATATCTATCACTGACAATATATTTTCAACAAATTGTCGAACTGACTGGCACCGCGGGCCCTCACTACCATCCATATTTAACGGCCACCCCACTATTAATGCCAAAACCTTATGCTCTTCTATACAATGCTGCAAGTGCGCCACATCCTTTTTGAATCCTGCCCGCCTAATAGTTTCTAATGGGGATGCTATGATAAACCTGGTGTCAGACAGCGCCAAACCAACTGTTTTTGAGCCAACGTCCAAACCCAGCAAACGCCCGCGCCCATCTTTAACAATTGCGCGAAGCTGCTCAATATTTATAGCAGACATCTATAATTCTCTGAGACATTGTCCGGTAAAACAGATAACTCCACTCCACGTTGCCTAGCCGTTGCAATCACAGTATTCAAAAGCAAACACGCTACTGTCATGGGGCCAACTCCTCCTGGGACCGGGGTAATGGCCCCCGCCACTTCACTGACCTCAGTAAAGTCCACATCACCCACTAGCTGACCATCCTCTGCTCGATTGATTCCTACATCCAGGACCACTGCCCCCGGCTTGATCCAATTTTTACGTACAAGGTTTGCACGCCCCACTGCCGCAACCACTATGTCTGCCTCAGCACATATCACTGGCAAATTCTTGGTCTTGGAATGCGCAACCGTCACGGTGCAATCTTGCTGCAATAATAGATTGGCCAGCGGCTTACCCACAAGTTGCGACCTCCCGATGATTACAGCATTCATACCCGCCAGATTGGAAATTTCACTGCCCAGCAGCAACAAACACCCTAATGGCGTACAAGGCACCATGCCTTTTACATTAGCGACCAAACGTCCTGCATTTAGGGGGTGCAAACCATCAACATCCTTTGCGGGGTCAATCCACTCAACTACCTCACTGGCATTCAGGTGTCGCGGAAGGGGCAGCTGTACCAAAATGCCATTAACTGACGAATCCCCATTTAACTCTGTAATTAAGGCTTTTAGCTTGTCCTTAGTAGTATTCTCAGGCAGCAAGTACTTTTTTGAATCGATGCCAACTGCTTCCGATTCCTGACTTTTTCTTGTCACATAAATTTCACTAGCCGGATCATTCCCTACCAGCACCACCGCAAGCCCGGGGCACAACCCATGATTGGCCTTTAGACTGCGGACCTCTTGCGCGACCTGTTCCTTTAGCTCAGCCGCTAGTTTTCTACCATCTATTATGTGTGACATTAACAACTAACCTCAGGGGGTAATATATACCATAAGGCGAAACAGAGCTTCCCGCACAAAAACTATCGCTAGGATCAATACAAACGGTGAAAGATCAACTCCGCCCAGACTGGGTAGTTTCCGCCTAATCGGACCTAATGCAGGTTCGATCACCTGAAACAGTAAGTCACCCACCACAGAGATAAATTTGTTGTGATAGTTTAGCACCCCGAACATTACCAACCAGCCCAAGATCACGGAGATAAAAATCACCCAGATATACAGCTCCAACAGGAAATCCACCAAATGATAAAATGGCACTAATAGAATAAGAATCGCTTCCATGTTTTTTATAATCCACTTAACTCTTTATAATTGAAGATATACCTAGTAAACCTATTAGGCAAGGAAAAGCAAAGCTATGGCCAAAGCAAAAAAGCGTACTCGTCGCAACAAAAAAACTGCAAAATCTTCTAAGCTCTCAATCTATCTATGGGGATTGAAATGGGTAACCATTGGCGTTATATGGAGTGCGGTGCTGGTCTCATGCCTAATCGTCTGGTTTGGTTGCGACCTACCCGACACTAATCGACTGTTACAAACTACCAGGCAGCCAGGAATTCAGATTCTAGCCCAGGATGGCACCACAATTGCAACCTATGGAGACATCTACGGCACCACTGTTACACTCAAGCAACTGCCCGACTACGTTCCCAACGCTATTTTGGCGACCGAGGATCGGCGTTTTTACAGCCATTTTGGCATCGATGTCTTGGGAATTGCCCGCGCAGCGTGGATAAATTATCAGGCCAAAAGAGTAGTTCAGGGCGGCAGTACCATAACCCAACAACTGGCCAAGAATTTTTTGCTCTCAGAGCGCATGTACAATTCCAGCGATCGTTCGATCCGGCGCAAGGTTCAAGAAGCAATGTTGTCGCTGTGGCTGGAGCGTAAGTTTACCAAACGGCAAATCCTAAACATCTATCTAAACCGGGTTTACCTCGGAGCCGGTACCTACGGTATCGAAGCAGCCTCGCAAAGATACTTCGGCAAACGTGCCCGCAACTTAACTCTGTACGAAGCAGCTGTAATTGCGGGGCTGCTTAAAGCCCCTTCGCGTTATTCTCCCCTTAGCAATCCCAAACTGGCCGATGCCCGTGCACGCACCGTCTTGAATAATATGGTGGAAGCCGAATTTATCACGGCACAGGACAAAGAAAACATCAAGACATCTACCAGCCATATGCACCACGCTCACGCAGAAGCAATCACTGGACGTTATTTTGCTGACTGGATTATCGAAACCCTCCCAGATTACGTTGGCGAGGTTAACCAGGATATCGTGGTCGTAACCACGCTTAACCCAAAACTGCAACGACTCGCTGAGGCAAAGGCCGCTGCTATCATTGCCAATCACGGAGCTAAAAAACAGGTTGAAGAAGTCGCCATGGTTGCGATGAAGCCCAATGGAGAAGTCAAGGCCATGGTCGGCGGCCACAGTTATTTCCATACCCAGTTCAATCGGGCTACACAAGCACTTCGGCAATCAGGTTCGGCATTCAAACTCTTTGTTTATTTAGCAGCGCTGGAAGCCGGATACCGCCCCGATTCAGCTGTTGCTGACACCCCTGTGCGCATTGGTAAATGGCGCCCCAAAAACTACGGCTGGAAATCGCGAGGCAAAATCACTCTAACCGATTCTCTGGCCTACTCCGTCAATACTTCCACCGTCAGAATAGGTAAACAGGTTGGCAAAGGGAAAATCATTGAAACGGCTAAGCGACTGGGTATTAGTAATCCAATCGCAAACGACCTCAGCATCGTCTTGGGATCGGTGGATACCAAGCCCATTGAAATAACCGCAGCATATGCAACTGTAGCTAATCAAGGTCGCAAGGCCCTACCTTACGGAGTTGTTGAGATTAGAAATCGTAATGGGCGAATCCTGTATCGTCGAAAAGCGATGCAGGGTCCACAAGTAGTCACTAGGCTGCATGCTGAACAGCTAAAGGGAATGCTAGCAGCCGTCACCAGATATGGCACGGGTCGAGCAGCGGCCATCAATAGATTTTGCGGCGGTAAAACCGGCACTACCCAAAACTACCGCGACGCGTGGTTCATTGGCTTTGCCCAAAACCCCAACCTAATCACCGGCATCTGGATGGGAAATGACAATAGCAAACGCATGAAAAAGGTCACCGGCGGCGGATTGCCTGCACAACTGTGGAAGCAGTTTATGCAAGAAGCCACTCGTGCATGACCCTATTCCCACCTATCTCTCACACTGGCGTGCTGCACCCTTTCTCTTCCGAAAAGTGTGTTCCCTTAAGTGACTATTCTGGAGAGGGTACTTCCTAGTTAGAGTAATCCTCGGTCCCGCGATCAAGTCGCAATACTGTTCATTTAGAGTTAATTCCGCGTTATTTTTGTCCAGTGTAAAACAACACCCCCTGTCTCCCCGGGAACGGCTTTTGCCCAAGCGTAGCTTGGCTGCAAAAGTCAGTTACCCGGGGCCCAGGTCAAAAGAAAATGCGGCTTGCCAGTTCTTGGTTATTCGCTTGCTGGGTCCCGGGTAGCGCCTTATCCTTTCCACGCCTCCGGCTTGGAGGATAATGGCTCCCGGGAAAACAAACCGGGGGATCTTCTATGTATAATGAATGCTTAACAACCGGGAAACTTGGATTAAATGAACAGTATTGCGACTTGATCGCGGGAAGACGGAATGGGGGGTGTCGCGGGAAATTGGAGTAGGGATGTTACGGAAAGACGAAGTGGAGTGGTATAGTGGAAAAACAGAGGGGGAGCGCACAGGAAAACGAATGTGGGGCTCGCAACGCAGTAGAGGGCCGCGCAATGGGATTTATAGAGGTGCTCTATAAACTTGGTGTAATCGGGGCTATAGTTTGATAGTGTGAACGCGGTCGAAATCGTGAGGACAAGCATTGGAAGAATTTTTACTAAGCTACGGCAAAGCCTTTGGCTATTTAATTGTCTTATTAGGATCATTTGTTGAGGGCGAATCAATCGTCCTAACTGCTGGGTTTTTGGCCTATAAAGGGTTTTTCTCCTTGCCTGCCATCATTATCCTTTCGTTCATTGGCTCCTTGTGTGCTGATCAGTTGTTATTTTTCGTAGGCAGAATCTATGGCCCCAGCATTATTGAACGACGCCCCAAATGGAAAGAAGCCTCTAAGCGTGTATTCTACCACCTACATCGCCACAACATAACATTTATCCTCAGTTTCCGATTTATTTACGGTATCCGTATCGTCAGCCCAATCGTCATCGGTGCCAGCGGGGTGGCTATTCGCAGATTTGCAATTTTAAATTTTATCGCCGCCCTAATCTGGGCAGTAGTGAGCTGCTATGCTGGCTATCTGCTCGGTTATTTCTTTGCCGACACAATCGAAAACTTTCTATCAAATCTTGGCCACTACCAACGCTACATCGGCGGTGGTCTACTGGCAGTCATTATTACTGTCGGGGGATATTTCTATATCAAAAAGAAACTGCGCAACAATCGGTTTTAAAAACCCATAACTATGCTTTTCGCCCCAGCATGTAGCGGACGCTGCTTGGTTTCAAAAGCCAAGCGCTCTCCTGGCAATAGACGACTTTCAACGAAGTGATGCTGCCACTTTTTGAGTGTACACAAGTTACCCCTCCTTAGCCCTGCAGAGATCTTTTGCCACCAGCTGGCGTACTCACAGTCCCCCTGCAAACTAATAACAATTGGCGCCAGCGGCTGCACTGTCGATGATTTGTTCATAACTTCAGCACTAATCGTCATATAGGTTCTGCCATTATTCTGCACGTAGTCCGGGGTTCTGTTTTTTATTACCAATCCGTCGCCTGGCAGCAATACACTAAATCCAATTTGCCGATACACAGATTTTGCACTGGGCCACAGTTGGGTAATCGGCTCCCTTGCCACAATCATGCCGCCTAATAATAGTACTGTGGCAAAAGCACATATTATAAAATTCATTTTCCCTGAAAATCCCACCGATGTCTCCACCGCTACAGCGGCACTATGGTTCATCCCCAACACCTTGGGAATTGCAGGCTTCACAGCAACAGACTGTTGCCACGTGTGGCCACAAGCCACGCAACGAACCTTGCGGCCCTCCGGCCCCAGGCTTTCATCTTCTATCATGTACCTTTTTTTGCACTGGGCACAGGTTAAAATCATCAGCGCACCTCGAACGAATCGGCAGTTATCAAAAGAAATTGGCGGAGAGAGAGGGATTCGAACCCTCGATACAGTGTTAAACCGTATAACGGTTTAGCAAACCGTCGCCTTCAGCCACTCGGCCACCTCTCCTATGCAAAATATATACTAGTTACCTAAACCCACAGCCTCCATATGTCAAGAGTCTGCGTTGGAAGTGTATTTCACCTTAAAGAAAGTTGCGTACAAAACAGGGACGATCAACAATGTCAGAACAGTGGCAAATGATAGACCAAACATAATCACCACGGCCATGGCTACAAAGAACGCATCGGGCAGAAGGGGACTCATGCCCAATACCGTAGTGATGGCAGCCATCGATACTGGGCGCAGGCGGCTGACGGAAGAATCTAGAATTGCTTGCAGAGGTTGTTTGCCCTCTACAATCTCCAGATCTATCTGATCGACCAATACAATCGCATTTTTGATCAACATACCGGTCAAGCTCAAAAACCCTAGCAAGGCCATAAAGCCAAATGGTTGGTTGGTGAGCAGCAATCCAGCTGTCACTCCGATAGCCGACAACGGCACGCTCAACCAAATAATTGCCGGCTGTCTGAGCTTACCAAACAATAAAATGACGATTACGATCATCGCCAAAAAGCTTACTGGCAATTGGCGCGCCAAGGCGGTCTGAGCATCGTTTGAATCCTCATACTCGCCGCCCCATTCTAGAGTATATCCTCCCGGCAATTCAATATCATTGATTTTAGGCCAAATCCGCTCCAATGCGGCACTGGCTTCCCCCACTGCGGGATCTGAAGACGCTGTGATGGTTCGGTTGCGATTTCTCCTCCTGACCCTTCCATCCTCCCATTCTGTCTCAAACCCAGAAACTACCTGGCCAATGGGCACGTTTTGCAGTAATGTCGGACTCCAAATATACACACTTTTGATCGCATCGATATTGAAGCGTTCCGCTTCAGTAGTTCTCCCAACTATAGGAATGAGATCTATGCCCTCCCGGTAAAGGGCAATTTGTTTGCCCGAAAAAACCATTTCCAAAGTTTCATTCAGGTTTGTTTTGGAAATTCCTGTGTACCTAGCCAAACTATCCGAATACTGCGGCCTAAACAGTTTGACCCTTTGTCGCCAGTCATCACGAATGTTGGTAATACCACCATCGTCATGCATTATGTCCTGGGACTTGTTGGACAGTTGCCTCAGAACTTTAGGGTTGGGACCTCCAAAACGTGCTTCCATTTTTGCGTCTCGTCCTGGACCCAATCGAATCTTTTTGACTTTGGGTTCAGAATTTGGAAAATCCTTTGCTATGTACTGTAGTACTTGGTCCGAAATTTCGTCTATTTTCCTGTAATCTTTAACCTCAACCACCAGTTGGCCATAGCTACTGTTGGGTTGTTCGGGACTGTATACCAGCATAAATCTTGGCGCTCCGTTGCCTACAAAAGTTGTGACATCTACAACCTGGTCCATAGACTTCACGTGCTTTTCAATTTGTTGCAGGTCTCGGCTAGTGGCTCTAATATCAGTACCCTCAGCCCGCCAATAGTCCACCAAGAAAATCGGCGTTGTCGAATCTGGAAAAAAGCTTTGCTTAACCGAAGCAAAAGCCAATATTGCCCCCACCAACAGTACCACCATGGTGGTAATCGTAACCCAACGGCGCTTTATGCATAGGGATAGAATCCACCGGTACGTCTGGAACATAGCCCCACTGTAGGGATCACCTTGCTTTCCTTTCTCCCCAGGTTTAAGCATGTAAAAGCACAGTAAGGGCGTCGCCGTTATCGCCAAAAACCAGCTCAATAACAGTGAAATCAAAACCACATAAAATAGAGTACGGGTATACTCACCAGTACTGTCACTCGACAAACCAATCGCCGCAAATGCCAAAATTCCCACCACCGTGGCACCAAACAGCGGCCAAATGGTTTGTTTCACGACCGCACTTGCGGCCTTAATATGGTCCTCACCCTGCTGTACTCTAACCAGTATACCATCGGTCACAACAATGGCGTTGTCCACCAACATCCCCAGCGCGATTATGAGCGCTCCCAACGAAATCCGCTGCAAATCAATAGCAAAGATGTACATAAATACTAGCGTGCCAAACACCGTAAACAACAGTATGCCACCTATCAACAGACCGCTACGCAACCCCATAAAAAACAACAGGACTATGATTACAATTGCCAAGGCCTGGGCAAGGCTAACCACAAAGCCGTTGACCGCTATCTCCACAGCTTTTGCCTGCTCATAAATCGGGTCTATATTAATACCAATCGGCGTTATTGCTTGTATTTCTTTGAGTTTCTGGTTAATTGCCTCCCCAACCACCACTATATTAGTCCCTGACAAAGCAGAGATTGCAACTGTTAGCGCTGGCTTGCCATTATGGCGGATGATCTCCAGAGGTACCTCTTCATACCCACGAGTAATCTTGGCAATATCGCGCAAATAAATTACCTTGTTTGATTTGGGGTTCGGCACCAGGACATTGCCTATTGCTGCCACTGATACAAAAGTACCGGTGGGCGAAATCCTGATATATTCTTCACCAACCTTTACACCACCCGAGGGTACGACCAAATTCTGTGATTGCAACGTTTCATAAATGGCCTCTGGTGCAATGCCCAGTTGCGCCAAACGACTTAAGGAAATCTCCACAAAAATTTGTTCATTTTGAATACCCGCAAGATTCACCTTGGCAACCCCAGGTACTAACAGCAACTCCCGCCTTAAGACTTCTACATAATCCTTGAGTTCTTTATAGGAGTAGCCATCGCCGGTTACTGCATAAAGTATGCCAAAAACATCTCCGAAATCGTCATACACTATCGATGGCTGCGCCCCCGGCGGCAACTGCGACTGCATGTCACCCACTTTGCGTCTGAGCTCATCCCAAACTTGCGGCAAGCTGTGCTTGTCATATTGGTCCTTAATCACCACTGTGATTTCCGACATACCGGGCTTTGAAACAGAAGTGACGCGTTTCAATTGCGATAGCTGCTGAATCGCTATCTCTACCTGGTCTGTCACCTCTTCTTCTACTTCCCGAGGGCTAGCTCCAGGGTAGGCGGTATAGACCATAGCCTCTTTAATGGTGAATTCCGGATCTTCGAGACGGCCAAGCTGAGTATATGCAAATAATCCACCCACCGTCAAAACGACCAGCATTAGCCAAGTAACAACAGGTCGCTTAATGGAGTATTGTGCTATATCCAAGGAGCTACTCCCGGTTGGATTGAGATTTGGATGCCATTGGTTTGATCTTCATATTTTCACGAATAAAGTGCACCCCCGCTGTTACGATTCGGGCACCCTGTTTCAACCCTTTCTCTACATAAATAGAGTCCCGTGCAAGCACCCCAACCTTTATCGATTGCGCCTTTACCCGGTGGGTTTCTGGATCAACGAGCCACACAAACGGTTGGCCTTTTTCATCCGCAAAAACTGCACTTGCGGGAATAAGGAACTGGGCACTACTAACGTCCCTTGTCTGAAGGGTGGTTCTGACCTTAACCGTCATTCCTGGCAACACGGTCAAATCTTCCGGAGCCTCCATAGTCAAAATCACATTATAGGTTTGGGTGGCAGGGTCAGCCTCTGATTTGTGTTCTTTATATTTTGCTGTAAAAAAACGCCCGGGAACGGATTCAAACTCAACCTCCATGGTTGGCTCTTGAGATTCCCCCAGATCAATCACTAAGCTTTCTGGTAAATCTAGACTTATGTCGACATGTTCAATGTCCTGAAACCTAACTATTAGCTCCTTAGCTTTTACATTTTGAAAGTTTTCCACATACTTACGCGCAATCAGCCCTGAAAAAGGCGCCCTTAGAGAAGCATAAGCCAAGTCTCTTTCGGCCGCCTCTAAACCCGCCCGTGAAATCTCCAGTGCAGCTCTTTTTTTATCCACGGTCGATTGCGAAGCCACTTCTCTGGCTAACAACTGCTCCGAACGATTTAACTCAACCGCGGCCAAGTCTCTTTTAGCTCTGGTTTCATTGACAACTATTTCAAAATCCCTGGGCTCCAACTGCGCGATCAACTGCCCTTTTTGCACCATTTGCCCTTCAAGTATTGGAAACTCTATCAATCTACCCGACACCTGGAATGCTAGATCCGCAACTTGCGAGGCCTCAATTTTGCCTGGGAACACCTTAGCCATACCCACAACGGGCCTGCCCACCAGCATACTCTTTACCGGTCGCACTACTTCTTCAACGATTTCTTCTTGTTTCTCGCCACATGACGCCATGATTATAAATGCACACAACCATGGCAAAATTTTCGCTAGCCTTGTAGACATTGAGCCCTCGCCCCCGACTACTTCCCTGCTAACAAATTATCAGTAAAACCTTAATAAACGCTAAATTGGTACAGGGATTAGACACAAATGGTTAACAGATCCGGACACCCGAACTTTTATATACGTACGAGGGCTCCACTATCTACACTCCATTTTCCCGCGACACCACCCTACGCCTTCCCGCACCACACACTCCGGCTTCCTGCGACACCCCCACTACGTCTTCCCGCGACTTGATCGCGGGACCTGGTATCTTTCTCACTCGAAAACAACTTTCCAGAATAGTCACTTAAGGATATACAGCTACCTAACCCCCTGCAGATACCGCGATCAAGTCGCGGCATGACGAAAAAGAGGAGTGCGGCATGACGAAGAAGGGG
>SDBS01006930.1_pt1 | contig 11020 bp, 22 predicted proteins | sample 2277091 | NCBI WGS metagenome assembly SDBS01 (sample SAMN10404972, study PRJNA504765) | marine sediment metagenome | isolation source: marine sediment core GS10_PC15, 163 cmbsf | place: Arctic Ocean: Southern Knipovich Ridge | collected 2010 | reverse complement strand
GTCATAGTCCTCACCATCGAGCTGCTCCCTAGCCATGTGCTCTACATTAAAGTATTTTCTGTCTTCATGGTAATCCACCTTTAGTATTATTTCCTTATCCACAACATTCTCCTAACAAAAGTGTATCTTATCATCTTTATCATTATGTAGTATCCACTTACCTCTCACAGTTTCCCAGTGGACAGCGGTCGAGCCGCAGTTTATGCACTTGAGTTCGTTGTCTTCGTCTTCGTCTGTTTCAGGTTCTCTGTGTAGGTCTAGCTCGAACATCTTTATCCTCTACCTTGTACGCCCAGTGGATAGCAATGAAATCTTGTAGCGCTTGCTCATCCGATAATCCCACATGCGCTCTGTAGGTCCAGTCTATGACCTGTTGACGAGTCATACGAATCGTACACGTACCGCTTGATGGGTGAGGTTCTATGTATTCATAGTATTCTTGGGCTTCTTCACTAGACATCTACACAATCCTTCCAGTTTTTTCCTACACTAATATCTAACGGTATAACTAACGGGTCAAGATCACGGTTTAAGAACAGCGGTATCTGTGCTACTTCTCTCATAGTACTGATAACGTGATCTACACAAGCATCAGGACACTCAACAACACACTCATCATGGACTTGTAGTATGGGTATAGTCATGCTGTTAGCTACTCGCTGCCACAGTAGCATATGTAGTCTCGCGAATATGATATTACACACATCTCCAATAGTGCTCTGGGGCTCAAAGGCAACGGCATCACGTATGACTGTATTGTCATCTGTCCGACCGAAGAAATACCTCCGACGCCCCAGGCATGTAGTGAGTGTGCGAGTAGTACGCACAGTTTTCTCAACGTCCTTCCACCATTTTACGAGACCGGGCATAGCTCTTTTCTTAGCGTCGATGATCTTCTTAGCGAGCTGGTAGTCGATGTCTTTGACACCCCACTTCAGTGCTGTAGCTACGATAACACCTGGACCTGCACAATAATTCCCGCTGTGGTTTGATATCTTACCCACATCGCGCTGAAGCTTACTTACATCGTTCTCATGCACGTTGAAGATAGGAGCCGCTGCCCACTTGTGAATATCAAAGTCGTCCTCTGCATATCTACTATGCAACGTGTAGTCACCGTATCTACATAATATACGAGATACAGCCATAGCCTCAGCCTGTCTCAAGTCGCATTTCACAAGTGAAAACCCAGGAGGTGCTATGAATATATGACGGATGTTCTCTACACCTGGCCGCTTACCTACAGGTATGTTCTGTAAATCCATACCTGAGCCCCACAAGTCTTTTGAAGATGATATTCGGTAGTTCTTGGTTCCACTTGCGTTGTAAGAAGTGTGCATCCTATTGTCACCATCTACAGCGACATCTAAGTACGTTGATACTAACTTAGTATCCTTACGATATGATACTATTGCACTGAGAATCTCCTCATGAGGGTATCGTTTTAGTAGTGTGAGCAAAGCGTTCTCGTCTACAGTAACGGTCCGCTTCTTACTATACATCTTAGGAAACTTCATATCATCGTATAGGAGCTTCGCTACTTGCTTAGGGCTATTAGGATTCACCTCATGCTTGGCGAGTTCAGTTATTCTATCACTAGTAGCCTTGATCTTAGTCTCCATTTTCTTCTTAAGATCGCTACGAGCATCTAGGTCTATCAGTATGCCGTGATGCTGAGCATCGGCTAGTGCGACTGATAGAGGATGCGTTATAGTTTGGTAAGTTTTGTAAAGGTTCTTCATGTTTCCCTCTTGTTCGATGATCGAACATGTGTTACATATCAAGTATCCATGATAGATCTACAGGTTTGTAGTCTTCTGGTTTCATTATCTTACCTGAAAAGTCTTTATTGACGTTTCCGCCGGGACCTACCTTAGTCATATTGTTAGCATGTATTTGGTCGAAGACTTTCTTCATAGGTATTCCGTAAGCTATGCCTGTACCTATAACTATGTACAGTAGATCTACTATTCCATCCGCTATACCTACTAAGTCCTCATTAGCCATAGCTGCTACAAGCTCGGACAGCTCAGATATCATGAGTCGAACTCTTAAGGATTCTGTAGGGCAGTCTGCTATATCGGGTGTTTCACTTCTACAAAGCCCAAACTTACCATGAAACTCCTCTAACGCTTCTACCCAGTCAATATGCGTGCTCAAAATTACTCTCCTTTAGCTCTTGCTCTATCTTATAAGACACCTCAAGTGTCACAACTGCATCTAGAATGTTATATGTCCACTCACTAATATCATTCGTAGTGACTTTATCCGTCCAGTAATTTGCGTAGTCTGTGAGTACGCTACACAAGAACGATAAGCCCATAGGTAACTCACTATACAAACAGTGCCAGGCGTGCATAGTATCCATGAAGTGTTCTCTAATGTGTAGACCGAACTCATCTTGTAACAGCGGAGCATCGAATCCTATACTGTTCTGTCCTACAATCTCGATGCCGCTATCAAACAAGCGCTGTATAGCATCTAGTACAATCACCTCATCTCGCGACGACCAGTATGAACCGGCCGCTTGAGCAGATGATTGTAAGAGTACACGAGTTGAGCCGACCTTAGCTAGGTCCGACGACTTGAAACGGATGAAGGGGACGCAGATAGGACGATGAACTCCGTCAGCGAACGCTATACACCTAATGTGCCTGCCAACAGTTTCGATGTCATAAGCTATCCTGGCGTTAGGAGTCTTTATAACGTAATCTATCCATGTCACTACCTGCTGCACAGACGGTCCTAAGTGCATGGCTGGAACCGGTCTACACTTACTACTAACTGCTTTAGTGAAATCCATCTCAACCACAACATGCGACTGATATTGTCTCAGCACATACGCTGGATGAAACGTAGGTAACACAGGTATATCACGAAATGATAGCCAAGTACCGCGATATGCTGTAATCTTACGCTTATTACACACGGCACGGAGTGCCTCAGCACCTAATGTTATGATAACTTGAGGCCGTATAGCCTCTAGTTTATCACGTAGCTTCACAATACCTGCTTCTAGTGACGCACCTGGAAGTTTGCCGTCGTAGAAGTATTCGAACTTATTGTTAGGCGGCTGCACGTTCATCACGTTAGTTACATAGCAATCTGCAAACCGTATGCCTGAGTGCGTTAGCATCTGTTTTAGTAGTGAACCAGCGGCTCCTGAGAAGGGTATGCCCGTTCTATCTTCGTTCTTCCCAGGAGCCTCACCTACTAAGATAATCTTAGCATCAGGCGGTCCTATGTCTTGGCAGAGCATTTGGCACCTCGTAACTCTTCTACCTCAACAACTTGCACATCGTGAGTAACAACATCTAACCTCGCCATCCTACCTCCTCTGTTGCAATAAGCGATGCTCCGCCTGTTACTACATATCGGGAATCTCGGTTGCATGTTGTTTACTTTGTAAGGTATAGGGATGTATGCAAAGTCACTCTTCTTATAGTACATTACTGACTGCCTATCTGTGTCTATGCGTGTTAGCACCCAGAACGCGTCATCTGTTTCTCTTACAAGTCTAGCCTTTACTGGCGGATTGATAGTAGCGCCTTGGTGTATGATAGTAACCGGCACCCCAAACTTCCAACCGTTAAAGTACCCCATCTTCTTGTGCATGTTAGCGCTCCTTATTAAAGCCTACCTTTCGTTTACTGCGAAGCTTCAGCTCCTCAGTTGTAACCGTACAGAACGTAGGATGTCCTTCATTTACATAGCTAAACTGATACGAACAGCCGTTACTTCTTATGAAGATTGCAGTTATTATACCAGGTATTCCTAAGGCTTCTACAGTATCTCCTATACCATACTCAGTATCATGAGTAGTCATTATGTGGTCTCCTGGAGCCAGTTAAGCGCTCTTGTATAGTTATCCGCGTCCAACTCAAATCCGATGGCTTGCCTTTGTAAATCACGTGCTACCTTCAACGTGCTACCTGAACCTGCGAAGCAGTCAAGTATCAACTCACCAGGGTTAGTACTATTCTCAATCATCAGTCTGAGAACATCGTCTGGCCTCTGCAGCGGATGCACACGCTTTTGCGGTGCTATAGCAGGTATGTCAAGAACATTCTTCACAGGCTTCATAAGACGCCGTTTCTTCTCAAGATAGTGACCAAAGATAACGGCCTCATAGCATGATATATAACTGAAATCCTTCTGCATAACTGACGGCCTCATCTTGAACCATATGAGTGGGAGGTCGTCAACTAGGAAGCCGTTCTCTGCCAGCATACGCATGAGTTCGCTGTAGATGATACCCATACTTGTGAATATATATACGTGTGCCCCTATCACAAGTTTCTTCTTGAGCTTAGGTATCAAGCGTGACCATAGTGGGAGCATTGTATCTACATCCGATACGTTAGTCTCAGTCAGATTGTAAGATTGTCTACCCACAGACACGATCTTTGGTTGAGCAAACGGTGGATCTGTCAGTAAGCAGTTAATACTCCTATCAGGTACGTGATCTATGAGATCTTCGCAGTCCCCTAACACAAGTTCAACCTTAATATCTATACCCTTATCCGCGACTCGCTTACGCAACTCCTCGGCCTCAAGTAATCGACTGACATATCTCTTCGCAGCAACCTTAGGTAGCTTACGTACTTTCACTCTCAACTCAGGATGCTCATTTAGATCCTTGGCGAGCTTGAGGTCCGCACCTACACTACCAAGACCACGACCGAGAAGCCGTGCTGTCTCACGAACGCCCCATGCTACATTCTCTCTACTGTGCGTAGCAACACCATGCTCATCTTGCTTAATCTCATGCAACTGGTTTAGACACTCAACTTCCTCTTCCCACGTCATGTTTAAGCGGTTGACATTCTCTTCAAGTTCCATAGCTTTACGCTGCTTAGCAGTGGTATCTTCCTTAAACGTCACAGCTATCTCATCGAACCCAGCGAATACCGTTGCACGCATCCTACGCTCACCCGCTATGAGAATGTATAGATAGTCACCTTCAGGTTCCTTAAGAGTGTCCACACAAACTGGATGGATGAGACCGAACTCGCGGATTGACTCTGCGAGCCTATTCACGTCACCAAAGATCCTTCTACTACGCTTGAGATCTTTGTTTGCGCTACTTACCTTAATACTTTTGATAGGTACAAGCATCGGTTATCCTCTAATTATTGAACGGAGAAGGTTTTTGTAGCAATATGTTAGGCTTGATAATCGTACCTGGTGCATCATAGCCGAATAACATATTACCCTTTGGTATGAGTAAGAAGGGGAATCCTATTAGATCGCCCTTCTCAAACTCGTACTCTGGCATCTCGTTAGGTTCGAGAGGGTCGTTAGCTCGAACGAAGTATATCTCCGTGAACGAGTCTGTAGGTGTACCTGGTTCTACAACACGCCTACCTCTCCAGATACCTTGCTCCTTATTATGCACAAAGTAGGCATAGATCGGTGCGTATAGGTTCATGCACTTGATACGTGCGTTGTTAGTTGGTTCCATACTTATCCTTTCTACTTACCCAAATGAGGTGTGGTTTTAGGAGGAGGCCCACCGCCACCGCCGCCTACATACTTCTTCTTCTTAACAATCTTAGGAGCTAGCCTTACTTGCTGCTCGTCGTACCACTTAGGCTCAACAGGTACACCGTCTACAACGATCTTAGGCTGTATTTGGTACTGCACGCAGCCGTTCATATAGACAAGTCTAGCAATAGCAGTACCTCTTAGTCCGGTTACTGTATCTTCTACCTGCTTACCTAACAAGTCGTTTTGTGCGTCAAACATCTTAATGTCTCCACAATGTTAGTTATAATACCCAGCGGGCCTGTGTGAGCACCCGCTGAGTACCGAAAGGAAAACTACACACTTGCCGCTTCTGCCTGTGCTTCTGCAGGTTCCTCTTCGGGTGTGAAGATATAACGCTTCACCCTGTTGCTCTCGTCGTAGATCTGACCAGTTACTGAGTCTTTCCTAGGCGGCTCAAGAGATACCTCAACCTCTACCATCTGTCCCTTGAACATCTCAAGATCAATGCCTTCACTCATCTCATCCTTTGTCTGAGTACCTGCAGCGAGCGCCAGGTGGCATAGCTTGAACTCCGCCTTCTTCGTGAGCACAATGTTATCGAAGACAACTCGACCCTTGTGCTCACTCTCATCAGCACACCGCAATTCCACCTTGATAATCTTGTTAGTGGAAGGCGGTTTTGCTGCTGTTACCACCAGATCGTTGGCAATCTCAAACACGTACTTACCAGCCGGTATAGGCTTGCGTGCTTGGAAATTGTCTGGATTAGTGGTGTCAATGTTTACTACCGTCATGTTACTCTAGCTCCTATAAAATAGTGATAGTTAGAAGAGATAACCGTTTATCCCTTTTTCTCTTTCGTTACCCACTTAAACTCAGCACATGCTTTAGTATATTCACCAGTGCAGTCTAATATACATGGATAGTCAGTGTACGTCTCAAGCGTAAACGCTCTAATAAGTGGAGGGTGTCTCCTGCACTCGTCATCTATGTTGTAGAGACAATCTTCGCAGGTGTAACTTTTCCATACACAAAACATCATTTCTTAACTCCATACTTAAACCCAACAAGATCAAACAATCCTACCAACCCTATCTCATTGATAACTACATCATCAGTTATGCCACTACGTGTACGGACAGCTATAGCAGATGTACCTTTACCGCTGACTATGTAGTTAATCTTATTCTGTCCCATTCTACGAATCTTCATATGCAGAACTTCATCGAATAGCCACGGTAGTTTATTCATGCCATGAGGCTTCGTTACAGACATGATGCGAATGAAGCTACCAGCATCGGTCTCAACTAACATTTCATGAGCGGTCATTAGAACAGGTACTCGTAACGATCTCAGGATTGTCAGTACACTCTCCACAGCATTTATAGCTTGCTGATAGTGCTGTATCTGTGGTACGCGCATAGCGTCACCTGAGCATCCTAACACGTGCATCATGGCAGAGCGACAGAGGCCTGTTAAGCTGTCAATAATTATAGCATCGAACGGCCACTTGTCAACAAGTCTCATCTGTGCAACTGCCATTAGTTTTTGCTTAGCGTCTATAAACGCTCGAGGTGATGTAGGATCTTGGTCGACGTAGATATCGAACTCGATCTGTTGTCTGAGAGGTGTGAACTTGTCCTTTAGTGTAACAGCGGTTCTCATTCCGTCGTCGAAGTCTAGCATGTAGGCACCGCTGGCCTGTGATACGAGAGCAGTTTTGCCGCTACCTGCTGGTCCGTAGATACAAATGGATGGTGGCTTGTTTCTGTCAATTAGGTCCTTGGCCTTCACCTTGTGTCTCCTTCCTACTTAACAACTCAATAGCATTACTGATACAAGCAATAGCCTTTGTCAAAGATCCCTTAGCAGCACGCTCATTCACGTTCTTGCTACTCAACTTGTGTTGCACGTCTAGTATGTCAACACACACGTCTCGTAAGATTTTAGTTGATTTCGCCATCTTCTTTCCTTTCTCTTATCACATTTGTCTCATCAGCACACTGCTGATTATATTGTTTTACTCATCTTTCTTCACCCACAGCTCAACCTCTATCTCATTGAACGCTATGCATTTACACGTTATAGAAGCAGGAGCATCTTTGTACTGCTTTGTATGGACTCTACAGTGGTAGAATATCTGTGCGTTCATGGAGCACGCTACTGTCTGCACCTGTATAACATGACACTTTACCAACAAGGTGTCATCTATCACAGGTTTTAGTACATCACCTACTTTGAATTTCAGTTCGTTCATGTTACTTTCTCCTAATAATTATTCATAGTCACGCCATGTTACAAACACAGGAAACCGACTAACCCCGCCATCAGTCTTTTCTTGATACTTGATAGTTAACATTTTATCTATGTGTTTTTCGCGCCTATCCCAGTACAGATTACGCTGCTCATCATCAAACCCCGTACCGACCCAAACTATAGAACCGTTCTCACATGTGCATTCTAGAGCACCAAGCATACCCTCGTACTTGCCTTCGCCTTCTTTGAAACCGACGCACATTACGTCTTCAGTCTTCATGTGCTTGTACTTCAGGAGGTATTTAGAGCGTTTACCGAATTGATAAGTTGCTGTAGGATGTCGGTACATGAGACCTTCGTAGCCTAGTGATAAGAAGCGCTTCATGAAGTGTTCTATATCATCCCAGTTCTCTACGTGACAAGTGTTTACAAGTTTAATGCGTTCTCTTGTGGATCTTGTAGTTCTTTTCCAGAACTCACTGTATAAGTATTCTAGCCTCACATTGTACGGCCAGCACTTACCTATGTCATAGATGTGATATGATATTCTAAGATTCTCTTGAATGTTAGTTCTTCTACGTATAGACGATACGATCTGTTGAAACGTAAGTTCCGTAGAGTACAACTCACCATCTAAGTGCGGTTCGATAGTTGTTGTGCCTCCTGCAATCCTCATATCGTTGAACGTATTTAGCACCGACCGCTCAAGCTCAGGCACACCTAAGATCTTCTTACCTGTCCGTGAGTAGAATCCGTCGTCTGTTAGTAGACACCGTACGCCATCTAACTTCGGTTGCACGTATCCAGGGAATACTACAGACGAGCGTTTCTTCTCTATAGTATGTGCCAGCATCGGCTTCCACTTATCCATGTTCATTCTTTCCGCTTCACAGTCACAGGATAACTGCAATAGTCTTCTTCACTTACACGAGTAACAACCCAAATCAATCCGTCGCTCAGCTTTACTTCGTCACCTACTTTAGGTGTTCCCCTGAACAACACGGTGCCTTCAGGCTCCGGAGCTTCATCATCGAACTCGCACATTACATTTAGTAGTATATTCATGTCTGAGCCTTTCTCATAGCACTCTTATCTGCAATCACAAGTCGCAGATAATCAGGTGCTACTATATCAGTCACAGTTTGTCCTCTAAACAACACACGTACTGTGTTCCTCAGATTATCTATGACTTTACAATCCGCACCGTTATGTATGTGTTCTTTGCAGAACTCAGTACGTGGGAATGCGTTGAACATTAGTAGTTGTCCTATGAAGGGTCTGTTACGTGCTATCATCTTTCATCTCCGTATACCTTATACAACAGTAAGATACCAACTGACAAGTTGTAGCATAACAGTGCGTATATTCCACCATACGGCTCCTCTATAACCCAAGCGCATATAATCCCAAATAGCCCGCAAAGCGCTGCGAAGCAAAAATAGAACGCACGTCTCATTAGATGTTCCCTCCACTATCAATAACAAACGGATGGAAGGGTGCAGTCTTCTGATATATGGTAGCACCGTCATGCCAATCTGGGCACTTACATATGTCGTAGTACTCACAGATACGAGAAGGGAAGCCAAACGAACTATACGGCCCGCATCCAGTACACTTCTTGGGCCACGTTTTGCGCTTGTTACACCCAACTATATCATGTGCCGTGTTCTGTGCGAGACGTAGGAATGATGATATCTCATGGTCATGTACGAATACGAAGCACATCTGTGTCTCAGCACGTACCTTAGATACGCGAAGCGCTTCTATAATCATGCCAGCTACACGCTCACCACATAGTTGTGACAGTGCTAGTGTGTAGAGGATAGTTTGTGGTGCGTTAGAGAAATTATCGAAGTATCGGCCCGATATCTCACTAGCAGTCTTATAATCGAGTGCCCACAAGTCACCTGTAGATCTCCACTTCACAGGTATATCTATACGCCCCGCGGCAGGTAAGTTAGCACCTATATCTATGAGAAATGGTACCTCATTGTCACCTACTACATCTTGTGTAGGTGCTGTGAATGGGAAGTGTATTACTTCATACGCAGAGCGACCGCCCGAGTGCATGATACGGAAATCTTCTAACATCGCACGAGCACGGATACAGTTGCGCTTAACATCTCCTTCACCGTATGAGCGTTTTTTCCACGCTTTCTCAAACACAGCCATAGCAATATCTACATTATCAGCGTCGTAGCAGTACGGGAGTGCCAAGTGAATGTCGGTTCCGAAGTCAGGTGCTACTAATGAGGACTCGGGTAGTCGTAGGCCTAGTTGTCTGCTAAGTACGTATCGCGCAGCACACCTATTGAAGGTCGCTATGCTAGATGCGTCTACATACTGTATGTTGAATACTTCATCTACATGTATCACGTTATTTCCCCCTCAGAATGAATGTACATAACGTTACCGCCGCTATAGCAAACGACACAAAGAACACCCACGGTTTCCAAAGACACACTAGAGAAAATGCAGCAACACACACTGCTACTCCCAGCACAATCCCACAACTTATACCAAACGCTTTTAGAGTACTCATAACAGTTTCCCTTTCTAGTAACATTTATCCACATGTTCGATAATCGAACAACTCACACAATATAAAGCGAAGCACTCGCAACGAGTGGAGTCAGCACATCTATGCAAGATGGAAGTAACACTTGCAATTACGCGAGTGCTTCGCTTATGAAACTACACACCGTTCAGTCTACCATACACCTCAAAGAACCCTGACAGCGGATGGTAGAGATGTGGTGTAATATCCCATCTATAAGCAGCTTTGCAAAGCTCTAACACCGCTTCGGTACACCAGTACTTATCAGGATGGGGCTTGATGATGTTGAGAGATGAAGCGAAACTAGCAAGACCTATGAGATCGTACGGCATACCTTCTAATCTCTGTGCTCTTGCGAAAGCTCTACTCTCCTGCTCATCTGTCATAGGTAAGACAATCTTAATCCACCGCTCAGGGTGTTTAGTGTAGTCGATTGTCTTAAACCTACACCCTTTATCACCGACGCGTAGAGTTGATGAGAAACTTCCTCCTTCAAAATAGTTGTGTGAGAACTGAAACTCTGTATGTATTAGTCTCGCACTTCTCCTCATTATTGCGATGTCAGTAACCGAAAAATTCTTGCCGCCATCTTTGGCTGCTACTGCATCGTAACTCCAGTAAATACAATTACTCATGGTCGCTCTCCTTACGCAAATCTAACACAATTTTAATCGCATCTTTCGACGCCTTCTCATGTCCGTGCTTTGTAATATAGTG
>SDBS01006928.1_pt1 | contig 11021 bp, 5 predicted proteins | sample 2277091 | NCBI WGS metagenome assembly SDBS01 (sample SAMN10404972, study PRJNA504765) | marine sediment metagenome | isolation source: marine sediment core GS10_PC15, 163 cmbsf | place: Arctic Ocean: Southern Knipovich Ridge | collected 2010 | reverse complement strand
GCCGCTTCTAGATTTTGGGGAAGTGTTTGGATGGAGAGTTTTTTCTGTCGTGCCAGACTCATTCTGTAGATATTTTCTTCTATAGGTTTGGAAATTGTGTATTTTTTTTCAATGCCGCGAAGACCGGCAGCCAGCATGGCTGCAAGAGCCAAGTACAAGTTACAAGCGGGATCAGGGGAACGAAGTTCGATGCGCGTGGCCTGTTCTTTTCCGGGTTGATACTCCGGGACCCGGATGTAGGCGGAACGGTTTCTCTGTCCCCAGGCTATATATACGGGGGCTTCGTATCCTTCGATGAGCCTCTTGAAGGAATTGACCCATTGGCAGTGGACAGCTACAATCTCCTTTGCGTGAGTCATTAAGCCTGCAGTATATTGGTGGGCTATATCTGTGAGATGGAATGCGTTCGACGGATCGTAAAAAATATTTTTCCCTCCTTTCCAGAGAGATTGGTGAACATGCATACCGCTTCCGTTCTGGTCGTTGAGGGGCTTTGGCATAAATGTGGCGAAAAGGCCGTGCATACGGACAACTTTTTTGACCATGTACCGAACTATGGTACAGACATCGGCCATTTCGAGGGCGGAGAGGTATCGCAAATCGATCTCATGTTGGCCGTGAGCGACTTCATGGTGGTCATACTCGGTTTCAATCCCCATTTTTTTAAGAAGGATTTGAATCTCCTTCCGTATTTCCCCATGCTCACCGCTAAAAAAATACCCGCCTTCATCCATGGGTGTGGCTGTCTTCTTATTCGGGAAAATGAAAAACTCAAGTTCAGGGCCGATTTTAAAATCCGTGATCCCGAATTTATCAAGCCCTTTTTTAAGGACCTTCTTTAATATGTATCGGGAATCTCCCTCATAGTGCTCTCCTTCAGGGGTAAGAATATCTCCAAACATGATGGCCTCTCTCCAAAAGGTCCCCTCTTCAAAACCTCTGTATGTCCACGGTAAAACGCGGAAGGTCTTAGGATCCGGTTTGATGACTAAGTCACTTTCTTCTATCCGGACGAAACCTTCCACGGAAGATCCATCAAATCCCTTTCCATCCTTAAAGGTTTTTTCCAACTCTGCGCTGGGGATGGAAAAGTCCATCTGTCTTCCCAAAATGTCCGGAAATATGATGCGGATAAATTCAATTTTGTTTTTTGGATTGCCAATGATATCCAACACCTGCTTTTCAGAGTTTAAGCCAAAACAATCCTCGTTGGGATATTCATATCTAGTCATTTGTGGATATATTATGAATAAAAAGTTACAATTGTCAAGAAAAACATGATAATATAAGTCAATGGATACATAATGAATATAAAGACAAGACAATTGTAAGGAGGTGGGGATGGCTGATGAGTTGGACAAAAAAATCATACGGTCCCTCAATGAAAATGCCAGGAAAAGTTTCCGCGAGGTGGCGAAAGACGTAGGTACATCTGTTACCGCCGTCATTCATAGGGTGAAAAAATTTGAAGACTCCGGAACAATCAAAGGTTATATTCCTCTAGTTGACTCCGGATATTTTGGCATGGAATTGATGGCGGTCATTGCTCTCCGGATATCTCAGGGAAAATTGTTGGAAACGCAAAAAAATATAGCCCGTGATGCTCGTGTCGTAGCCGTCTATGACATCACGGGAGAGTGGGATTCTATAGTTATCGGGCGTTTTAAGGATCGTCAGGATCTCAACGATTTTATTAAAAATCTTCTCTCTCAAAAAAACGTCTATAGATCTGTCACACATATCGTCCTGAATGTGGTTAAGGAAGAGTACCGGGTTAAAGTTTAGTAGCATGAATCAGGATAGAAAAAAAAATGGCTAATACAATTATTGAATTGTTAAAAAAGCACTTGAATCCTTGAACCCTTGAATCCTCGAATCCTTTGCATAAACTACATCAATTAATTGGGAGAAGAATCATAAATTGTCCATAAAGAAGGGGTGTTTTCCGGCTGAACCCCCCGTGTGCTATAATAATCTCATGAGAAAAAGGCAAAAAACTGTATTTTCCCTCCTATTAATTTGCCTGTTATGGATGGCCGTTCTTTCAAACGCGTCCGAATTAGAGGACGAAATCGACAATTTAATTTTGCAAATACAGGATGCTTTCAATTCAAAGAATATAGAAAGTTACTTAGGTTTTTTTCATGCGAATATAAAGGACAGTGAAAAGACTAAATTCATCAGCAGAATTGAAGATTTTCAGATGGAAAGGATTGCCATCCATAATGTTCTGTTGCAATTGATTAGCGAGAACCAAATCAACCTTCATCTGCGTGTTAAATATGACAATGTTTTTTCTATCATTATTGAGCTTTGGCGATTGAAGCTTGTCAAGATAGACGGAGGCTGGCTGGTCAATTTTAAGGAGGTGGCCGGAGATATTCAAACTCTGTACAAAATCTCAATCCCCTCCGGCAGAATGGAGAGGGCAAAGTCTGTTGAGATCAATCACATAGATATTCAACTCGTATTCAATGACGCCGCCGTTTTTTATGATAATCTTCCGAACCGAGATACAGCGTTGTTGATTATAGGGAAAGGGGACCTGCGGTTTACCCCGTCTTTAGAACGAGAACAGCATCAACTCGAACTCGTCTATGGCAAACCGGTTCTTAAAGATGATCTCAAATATCTCTATATCCGCTGCTCTGACTCCTTTTTCAAAGAAAATATTTCTATAACACAGCCGGATGATAATGCAGCCGCGATAACACAGTCAGAACAAAGCAAGGCCTACTCCTTATTCGTCAAGCATTATTCACGGTCTTTCACCATCGAGGACTCGCTCAATAATGAACGGCTATCATTTTTGCCCCAGGGCGATGAAGTTGTGCTAGAATTTGAAGGTCAAAAGATCGGGATTTATACCTATGTTTATTCTCCCTTTGCCAAGGAGGAAATTTCTTTCTACCAATGGGATAAACAAAGGATCGTCAATCTTTATTCTCCTCAAACAGACGACGAAAAGCAGCAGCTTTTTATATCAATAGGTCAGAAATTTAATGTCACCCACTATGATATTGAAATAAACTATCGTCCACTTGATTCTTATTTTTCCGGGAAGGCCAAGGTGGCCGTCGAATCTGAACTTGGCACCTTTAATATGTTGAAATTCAAAATCAATTCGGAGCTGCAGATCCTCCGTATCCAGGATGAGGAGAAACAGCAGTTGTTTTATACATTGGACAAGCTGAGACAGACTCTTTATGTGTATCTTCCTCCCTCTCTCGGAAATCGTGATACGGCTTTGGTAGAGATTTATTATAGAGGAAAAGTCGTACCGATTATGCCTCTGACAGAAATGCGTCGAGGTTCCCAAGACTTCATGATCCCGATTGGTTATGAGACGTACTTGTATACTCAATCTTCTTACTGGTATCCTTCTCCGGCCGATGATGACTATTTTACAGCCAAAGTCAGTATCACTATTCCCCCAGGATATTCTCTTGTTGCCACCGGTGTCCTGGTTGAAAAATCTAAATTGATGGGGCTGGAGGGCATCCGGGATGTCGAACATGTCGGTTCTCCGGTGTTTGTTTTTGAATCGAAAAAGCCTGTCAAGTATCTTTCATTTATTGTAGGGAAGCTGTCTAAACTTGCAGAAGATTCAACCCCCTTTCCTCTCCAGTATTACCAAGCCTTAAATGTTCGAGGATGGCCGTGGGATTATTTGGAGGAAACAAAAAAAATTCTTGCTCTCTACGTATCCTGGTTCGGATCCTATCCATTTGAGAGCTTCAGTATTGTTCACAGGTTGTGGCCCCAAATCGGAGGATTCAGTCCTCCCTCATTTGTCGTACTCAACGATATGCTCCAGATGTCCCAGGAGTATCGGCGATCCTTAATCTCCAGCCCCGTCGCTCTTTCGAGATGGAGGGAGTACTTTATGGCCCATGAAATTGCGCATCAATGGTGGGGTCAAGGTGTGACGTGGGATTCCTATCACGACCTATGGTTGAGTGAAGGATTGGCCCAATTTGCTTCTGTTCTTTATCTGAAGGAAAAGTACGGGGAAAAAGCGTTTTCTGCAATACTCAGAAAATTTTCTTCATGGACAAAAAGGATGACGAATTGGGGAGCCATAACCATGGGATCACGCATAAGCTATTTTAATTATGAAGCTTTTCAATCTATTGTTTATGACAAAACGACGCTTGTACTTTTTCTTCTCAAAGATTATCTCGGTCAAGATGTCTTTTTTAGGGCTCTCAAGGAATTTTTTATTCAGAAACGATTCAGTAAGGCTAAAACCGGCGATTTTATTCGAATATTCGAAAAAATCTCCGGAAGGGATTTAAGGCCATTTTTCGAAAACTGGTTTAATTCTTACCTCTTGCCTGAAGTCAGCGTGGCTCATTCTTTAGAAAAAACCGGTAAACAGTACAGGCTTAAATTCACAATTGTCCAGTCAAAAAAACTATTTGTCTTTCCTCTTTGGATTGAGTGGAAAGAGGGGGGAGAAAAAAAACGAAAAAGATTGCTCATCGAGAAGAGTATTCAGGACTTCAGCTTTTCAACCTCGAAAAAGCCAAAGAATATTGTTATCAATCCTGATGAGGCGGTTCCCGGTATTTTCCGCTAGCTTGAATAATCGATGGTACTGATTTTCAAACGCTTGATCATCTCATTGAGTGTTGTCGGTTTAACGTCAAGAATGGCCGCGGCCTTCTTCTGAATCCCATGGGATTTTCGCAGAGCTTCGATGATTGTTTTTTTCTGAAAGGTTTGCAGTTTATTTTTTAGGCTTCCTTTTTCCTGGGAAAGGGAGACGGAGCTGAGATTTCCATTCTGGAGAGACAGAAGGAAAGGAGGAAGGCTTTCCCTGTTTAAAATTGATGTTTTTGTCAGAACCACGGCTCTTTCAATGAGGTTTTCCAGTTCTCGTATATTCCCCGGCCAGCTGTGGTTATCTAAGACTTTCATCACGTCTTCTGAGATGCCGTCAATTCTTTTGTTGTTTTCTTGACTGTACACGTCTATGAAATGTTTGACGAGAAGTGGTATGTCTCCTTTTCTTTCCCTGAGAGGGGGGAGCTCGATTTTGATGACGTTGAGGCGGTAGAAGAGGTCCTCTCGAAAAATCTTTTGAGCGATGAGTTCTTCAAGATCTGCGTTGGTCGCAGCCACGATCCTTACGTCCACACGGATTGTGTCGGTGCCCCCCAGGTGCATGAACTCTCTGTCCTGGATGACGCGCAGCAGTTTTGCCTGGGTTTCGATGTTCAAGGAGGAGATTTCATCGAGAAAAAGCGTTCCTTTGTCGGCGGCCTCGAATAGCCCTTTTTTGTGGCTGACGGCTCCTGTAAATGCCCCTTTGACATGTCCGAAAAGGTGACTTTCAAGCAAATCCGGCGGAAGGGAACCCGAGTTGACAATGATGAATGGGGCATTCGATCGATCGCTTTTTTGATGGAGGGCTCGGGCGACCAGTTCTTTTCCTGTCCCGCTTTCCCCTTGAACGAGAATGGTGCTTCGTGTGGGTGCTGAGGCTTTGATGAGTTCAAAAACATCCTGCATGACTTTGCTTTTTCCGATGATATTTTCGAAACAAAATTTCTTTTTTAATTCATCCTTCAGACGGACGTTTTCTTCCTTGAGTTTTTTGTGACTGATGGCCCTTTGAATCGTGAGAAGGAGCTCATCATGTTTGAAGGGTTTCTGTATATAGTCGAAAGCGCCTGTCTTCATAGCTTCAATAGCTGATTCGACCGAGGCATAGGCTGTGATGATGATAATGACAGCGCTCGGATCGATTTTTTTCAATTCTTTGAGCACGGTGATTCCATCCATCCCCGGCATGAGCAGATCCAGAAGGGTGAGATCAAATTCAAATTCCGGCTGCTTTTTAAGGGCCTCCTTCCCATTGGAAGAGAGTTCGATAGTGTACCCTTCGGTTGTTAATAATTCACCGAGGACTTCGTGAATGATCGGCTCATCGTCGATGATGTGAATAATTCCTTTTTGTGCCATGGTTTCACTGTTCTGTTTGTAAAGATTTGTCTATGGGATGTTTATCGAGATTTGTGGGAATGGCCACTTTAAATGTGGTCCCCTCTCCGTCTTGGCTTCTTACTGTGATATTTCCCTCATGCTCTTTTATGATGGCATAACTGATGGAAAGACCCAAACCCGTTCCTTTGCCAATTCCTTTGGTGGTGAAAAAGGGATCAAAAACATGAGGAAGGTGTTGAGGTTGAATTCCACTGCCTGTGTCGCCGATCTGTATGATGGCCAACTTGTTGGCTTGGATAAGGTCGATTTTTAGGGTGCCGCCGTTCGGCATGGCGTCGAGGGCATTAATAATGATATTGATAAAAACCTGTTGGAGTCTTTCCCCCTGAGCCCAGAGGGGTTTGATTGGTGAGAGTTTCATCTCCAGTTTAATGTTCATGTTTTTAAGCTTGTAGTCGATGAGAGAGACAATCCCTTGAAGACTTTCTTTCAAATCAACCTGATAGAAGGATGTCTCTGATGGATTGCGGGCGAAATTGAGGAGGCTGTTCACTATACGGCCAACCCTCTCTGCCTGGACTTCAATTTTTTCCAGCATTTGTGAATGCTTGGTTTTGGCGAGTTTTTTCTGCAAAATCTGCACATAGCTTGATATTCCTGTTAGGGGGGTATTGATTTCGTGAGCCACCCCGGCAGACAGCAGACCGATGGAAGCCAGTTTTTCTGACGTCAATAGCTGCTGCTGCATGGACAATTTATCTGTGATGTCTTCGAAAACGATAATGGTGCCGTAAGGTTTTCTGTCGTTGTCGAGGAGTGGGGTTTTGACGATGTCAAAAATTCTGCTTTGACCTGATGGCAGATCCAAAGAGATCTCACTGGCCAGGCGAAAATCTTGCTGGGTGTCTGAGGGAAAAATGGCTGCAAAATTATTCTTGCCGATCACGTCAATTAGGCGGCTGCCCACGACATCATTCTTTCTCTTGGAAAAAATTTCTTCGAGGACTCGGTTCCAGCCACTCACATTTCCGTTCTGGTCCAGAACGGCGACTCCGACGGTCAGGCTCTCGATAATGTTTTCGCTGTAGTCTTTGAGTCTTTCCAATTCCAGAGCCTTGATGTGGGATTGGTCATAGAGATAGGCATTTTCAAGCGCTAGGGCAACAGGTGAGGATACGGTCCTCAGCAGCTCCCAGTCTTCAGAATTGAGATAAGTGTTATCCTCTTTTTTCCCCATGCCTAGACATCCAATGAGTTTATCTTCAACTTTCAAAGGCATCATGTGAAAAAAACCGAGTGTCCGCATTTCTTTGAGGTCTTTTTGCTGCTCTTTTTTTTCCATAAAAGAATAGGAGACGAGGGATTCCTTCTTTTTGAGAAGGGAATAAAGGCTGTCTCCAAAAGTAAAGAGTGTTGCTGAAGTGGGGAGTTTACCCAGGGATTTGAAGATAAAAAATTTCTTGTTTTTACCCTCGATGGGCAGGAGCAGAGCGATGTATTCAAGAGACAGGGCATTGGCGATCAGTTCCAAAACAGATTGAGACAATTTTTGGAGATCCCTTTCCCGGCTGAGTTCCTGACTGATATTGAGAAGCGTTTTTCTGTATTTATAGCTTCTCTTATATATGAATCGGTCAATGAGGGATTGTATGAGTTTTTTAAGCGGCGTGAAGAGAGTCGCACCCAGCAGAATCGCCAGAACTATCAGCATCAGGATATTTATTTTATTTTCAGTAAAGTCGGGAAAAATTTTCGTCTGTGAAATGACCACAATTAAGAGGGAAGCGATGACGACATAGGACACGATGAGGGTGGCTGCCTTTTTTAGGATGACTTCCAAGTCTAAAAGCTTATATCTTGAGACGGAGTAGGCCAGCGCCAGGGGAACAAGGGCTTGAAAAATGACAGTGAAATTTGTGGTCTGTGATGGAACGTGTCCCAGCAAAAAAGGAATGATGTAAATGCCTGTGAATGGCAAAATCCCGAAGCCCAGACCATAAACCACCCACTTCAGTTGTTTTTTCATAAGGATGTTCTTTTCTTTGACAGATTCAGTCAAAACAACACCAAAAGTAAATATTGAAAAGAGGGCAAAATGAAAGAGATCTAATTTTCCCAGAGATTTATAAAAACGTGTGATGAAAGGGGCATTCAATTTTAAAAAGTTTGGTAGGAAAATAAATATGTTTGCTGTTAAAAGAACGAAAGCGGGAAGATAGAGAAACCATATCCGGACCGGAGCTGTTCGAGTAAATTTTTTTCTTTTGGGGAAAAAAATGAAGATGTGAAAGAGAAGTGGGGGAAAAAGCAGGAAGGCTGCTTTGTCCAGCCAGTAAAACAGAGAATCCCATGTGTCCAATTGTCCTGTCGGGGAAAAGACAAAGAAAGAAAAAAAGACAAGAGATATCAGGAGAAAAAACACATAGGGAAGAGTCAGAGACCTTTTCGAATTCAAAAACACAATCAGGCCGATAACCAGCATAGTCAGCCCGATTATCGCCATGAAAAAGTAGATAAAATCGGTTCCCTTTGTCTCAAGACGGAAAGAGCGAAAAGTCAGGAGGTCCTCTGTCCTGTAGATTTCATATATTACAATCCGGTCAAGGGATACGGCTTCCCATAGTATTTTTGACACGTTGACTTTTGTCTCTACGAGATTGTCGTTGATCTTAAAAAGGATATCTCCCTTTTTAATTCCCCTGATGTAGGCGGGGCTGTCCATTTCGACCTTGAGCGCTGTCAGCCCCCGCGGTTTTTCCTCCCAGACAACGCCATCGTAAGGCTCTTTCCAGGTTGCCTTTTTTACGATATTCAAACCGCCCAAAACGAGGAACAGTACGAAGATTGCAATGGCCAGGATGTTTTTCTTGTTCATGAGTTCAGTTCACGGGAACGAGAAATCCAAAAAATTGAATCATTTTGAGAAAAAATATATGTCCTCGTTAGTTTAAAATGTGTCTTTGTTCTGACCGAATCACCCATTTGATCTGCGGCTGCCCGAGAAGCTGGTTCAACGTTTTGTTTTCCTTTAATCCGAGAGGCTCTGTTCCTCTTCCGAGTAACCGTGGCATGTAGCCCTGTTTTGGCTTTTTCTTGGTCTGGAATTCTGCTCCGTCTATTGCTGCAGAGAAAGATGTGTTGTGATATGGAGTGTATCTTGAGGAAAAAGAGAGAAAGGAAGAGATCAATAGAATACATAAAATAAAAGAAAACACTTTGCCTTTCATTCTCCCTAAAAATAATCCTTTCCCCTGTTTTTGTCAAGATTGGGGCCTGGCTTTGATTATATGAATTATTTATAAAAAATAATTCATATAATCAAAGCCAGGCCCCAATCTCAGCCCCAATCTCAGCAGGCCTGACCCCAAAAGAATCTCATCGAAGGGTTCATCCCAAAAGGGGATTTACATAATTCTGTAACATTTTGATAATGTATCAGGTAATACTCTTTATGGGAGGTTTTCTCGATTGACAAAAAATGGAGGATACCCTACTATTTAGGTTAATTTTTTAGTTTTTTTAAAGGACGTTGAATTGAAATGCCACACTTTCTTTGTCGATTAGCTACTGAAGACGGTCAAATTCAATCTCAGTCCTTTTTTGCCACATCCCTCCAAGATTGTCACCGGCATTTTGAATCGAAAGGATTCTGCATTCTTTCGATAAAAAAAGACTGGAAAAAAACCCAAATCTCTGCTCTCCAGTTAGGAAAAAAGATTAAAGACAAAGATTTCGTTATGTTTAACCAAGAGCTTATTGCCTTGATTAAAGCCGGTTATCCTATCCTCAAGGGCATAGGAATTATAGTCAGCCGGGTGAAAAATGTGCAATTGAAAGAACTGTTGATGAGCATAGAGAAAGAAATCCGTGGAGGAAAATCTATCTCAGAAGCCTTTGCTCTGTACGATCAGCATTTTTCCAAGGTCTATATCGCTTCTCTCATGGCTGGAGAACGGAGCGGTAATTTGGCTGAAACCATCAAGCGCTATAACAATTATGCCAAGGTTATTGTGGCCACTAAATCAAAAATTCGTTCGGCCATGGCCTATCCGACACTCCTGCTCTCTTTTTCACTTGTTCTCCTAGGAATCCTTATCAATTTTATCATTCCCCGTTTTTCTGATTTTTATCAAAATTTTGAAGCCGAGCTTCCCACCATAACAAAATCACTCCTGGCATTTTCTAATTTTGCAAAAAATAATGTAATCTTTGTCCTGGCTTTTATTCTCGCGCTTGTCTCCATTTATCTTAAGATGAGAAAAAGGGATAAAAGCGCTGTTCTGCTGGACAGACTCAAGCTCAAAATCCCGTATGGGCGGTCCATATGGATCGAGTCTGCCGTCTCTCTCTTTTGCCGAACATTAGGTCTGCTTCTGGAGGGGGGAATCTCTCTCCTTTCCTCTATCGGGGTGGCCTCCAAGGCGGTTCCCAATAAGTATCTGTGTGAAAAAATGAAGGATCTCCCCGAATTCATCAAAAATGGAGAGAGTTTGAGCGAATCCTTGAAAAAAGCCGGGTTTTTTACTCCACTCTCCTTAGATATGATGAGGATCGGTGAGACATCCGCTAACCTGGAAGGGATGTTGGCCGAAGTGGCCGACGTCTATGATGAAAGAATCCGGGCACGCATCGATACGTTTGTCTCACTTATAGAGCCCCTGATCATTATTTTCATGGGACTTATCGTGACGGTGATGCTCCTATCGGTTTATCTTCCAATATTTAACATCATAAAAATTGCACAATGACAAAAAAAACAATAAAAGAGGAACAACGGGATTTTCTCCGTAATGAGGAGGAAGAAACTAAAAAGATCGCAGAGAGATACAAAATTCCCTATATCGATTTGGCCTCTAAAGTCCTCAACAGAGAACTGGTTCAGTCTTTTCCTGTGGATTTTCTCCACCGGGCCAATTTCATCCCTTTAGATGAGAACGGAAATGTGGTCGAAATAGCTATTGCCGATCCCTCTGATTTTTCTACTATCGACTCCATCGAGTCTTTCCTCGGCAGAAAAGTCAAAGTTCTTGTGGCTTCGAAACGAGCTATCCATGAAGCTCTCCGCCGAA
>SDBS01006927.1_pt1 | contig 11022 bp, 11 predicted proteins | sample 2277091 | NCBI WGS metagenome assembly SDBS01 (sample SAMN10404972, study PRJNA504765) | marine sediment metagenome | isolation source: marine sediment core GS10_PC15, 163 cmbsf | place: Arctic Ocean: Southern Knipovich Ridge | collected 2010 | reverse complement strand
ATCCTGTTCATCCTGTCTAAAATACCTGAACGTTACCAATAAATTGTGGAGAGAATGCAGATATGGAAAAAATGCCGATTACTAAGGAGGGGCTTGAAAAGCTGAAAGAGGAACTTGCCCATCTTGAAAGAGAAGAGAAACCCGAAAACATCAGGGCCATAGCAGAGGCCCGAAGCCACGGCGATATCAGCGAGAATGCAGAATATCACGCGGCCAAGGAGAAACAATCTTTTTTAGCGGGAAGGATCAACGAATTAAAGATCGCCATAGGACAGGCAGAAGTAATCAATATCGATGAGGGACCGACCGACAGGGTTGTGTTTGGACGGACTGTCCTCTTATACGATCTTCAGACCGATGAAGAGGTGAGTTATCAACTTGTAGGGCATTATGAGTCTGCCCCTGAAAACGGAAAGATATCAATACAATCTCCCCTTGGCAGGGGGTTGATCGGAATGACGGTAGGAGATGAGGTAAAGATAACGATCCCCCGAGGGGAACAGGAATTTGAGATTTTGGAAATTCGCTGAGGCGCTAATGGACAGAGTAGAGCAGGACTGCGCAGTAACAATAAGGTTTACGATGAGCACTGAGATTTCCCCGGGTGAGTTTAAGGAACGTCCTGAGGATGAAGTCCGATTTATATTTGGCGTTGAAGAACAGGTTCCAGTGCTTGAAAAGGTCTTGGAGGGGGCAGAAGTAGGCCAAAAGTTCAGTCTTCAGATACCCGCATCAGAGATTTATGGAGAGCATGACCCGTCTTTAATCAGAGAAATCCCCAAACAAGGCCTTGTCAAGCAAAGAATTAAGGAGGGAAAATTCTATCGCCAGATGAAAATGGGAAGCCTGGTCTCTTTCAAGATCTTAGAGGTCAGACCGGACACGGTACTGGTAGATTTTAACAAGCCAATGGCCGGGATCTCCGCCTCCATGAGGGGAGAGGTCGTGGCAATCAGGAGAGCCGACAAGGCCGAAATCGCAGCAGCCCGCGAGGCCCAGCGCAGAAAAAAGATCGGGTGTGGGTAGAAAGAAGCAAGTGCCTAAAATGCCTAAAGTGTAAAGTGCCTAAAGTTAAGGAACCCAGGCCATCAGGAACTGATTTTAGTTTTACTCCCCCGAGGGGATTTCATAACGTTGTCTGTAATTCAGCGGCCAGTAATGGAAACACTCAATTTTGCCTTTGTTTTGAAAATAGCCTACTGAGAAGGATTGAAAAGCCAAATCACCTGTTTATTGTTTTCAAGATCAACAGAAATTGTCAAACAAGGATATTTGAAATGTATCGCCGAAGGCGCACCATAACTTTAGGCACTTTAGGCATTTCAAACTTTAGGCACTTGTTATGATCAACCGCATATTCATCCATGGCTTAGAGAGCAGCAATAAGGGCACCAAAGCGGTCTTCTTCCGCGAAAAATATTCCGATATGATCATCCCTACCTTTACCGGTAATCTGCCGGAACGAATGGAAAAATTGAACCGGATTCTCTCTGATAAGTCCGAAATCAGGATCGTGGGTTCAAGTTTCGGGGGGCTTATGGCCTCTCTGTTCGCAATGGAGAATGGATCTCAGGTAAAGAAGATGATCCTCCTTGCCCCGGCCATCAATATGATTGGATCTGTCCCCCAGAAGCAAGGAAAGGTTTCCGTGCCCGTTTGGATTTACCATGGGAGAGATGATGAGGTAATTTCACTGACAGATATAGGCCCCGTCGCAAAGGAGATCTTTACTGACCTCTCCTTTTACGTAGTCGATGATGACCACTTCCTCCACAAAACATTCAAGACCTTGGACTGGAACACCCTTCTTGCCTGAACGAAATAACTTCCCTGTTTCATAATCTTAATTGCGAATTATTGTCATAGTAGCCGTAGGAGGATTACTCTGAACCTGTGAACTCTTACCCCTCCTTACCCTTGCCTCGATTTTCTCCCTGAGAGGTGTACCAGTCTATCTGTCTGCACACCCCCCTGATAATCCGGACCTCCCGTGCCCTGAGAGGGAACCTGGAGAGGAACCGACGGATATTTCCGATCCAATGCTCCGGATTCTGGGGATTGATAAATCCTATCTTCAGGAGCACATTTTTCAGGTGGTCATACATACCCTCCAGTTCGAAGCTGTTGGCAAGGCGCGGCATAACCTCAGCCGGCCTTTCACTTGTGCCCAAGAAGATCTCATAACAGATTATCATAACCGCCTGGGCTAAGTTTAGAGATGAAAAAGAGGCCGTCGGAATCGTGACAACGGTATGGCAGTGGCGGAGCTGGTCATTAGAAAGGCCGCGGTCTTCCGGCCCGAAGAGGATGCCTATCAGGTTATTTTGCGAGACAGAGACAAGTTTTTGGACAAGTAGTTGGGGCCGGGCCGTGGTCGGCCTTAAGGACCCGGTACGGGCCGTGGTGCCAATCAGATAATGATAAGGCGCAAGAGCCTCTCTCAGATCGTGGTATATCTCCATCTTTTCTATGAGAGCGTTCGAACTCCCTGTTGCTGTCTTGAGCATACGGCATGGATCACAGTTCTTGGGTTCTATTAGAACAAGCCTGCTCAGGCCCATGTTGTTCATGGCTCGGGCTGCTGCCCCTATGTTTTCGGGAATTTGGGGCTTCACCAGTATCACCGCAATATGATCGAGATCAACTTTCATGTTTACAGTAGCAGTGCCCAAAGTTTGAAGTTTGAAGTTTGAAGTGCCTAAAGTTGTGGTACGCCTTCGGCTATACATTTTAAATAAAGATAAACTTGTTTTAGCTATGGTAACTCCTGAAACGTATTTGTTTTTCAATAAAAGCGACGGGACCCTTAATCCCACTTTTGTGCGGAATCCACTTCCGCCACTTTAGGCACTCTTTTTTAGTATATCAAGGACCTCAGCATTGAGTTCATCGCTGTCAAAGGAAAAGGTCACTGTCCCCTCATGAACCTCAAAGGAGAGAAGAGTACATCGGTAATCCTTTGCCACGTTCTCCAACATCTCTCTAAATTGTGCGGCATAGGGATGGTCCGGGCTGTCCACTTCTGCCGGGAACATCTCAACCTCAAAAAAACTGGACGATTCCTTCATCTCTCAATTATTCCTCCAGAATATGGCGGTGCCTGCAATCAGCACAATAGCCCCAAACATGAATATTATTCGAAAGGGGAAAAACTCAAGCAGCGCTCCCCCAAGCACAGGACCGGCAAGCATGCCGAGACTGTGACCCAGCGCAAGGAGGCCCATTATGGAACCCATTGCGTTGGTTCGCCTCCCCTCAATAACACCAACGGCCATTATGGCGGGGAAAGATACGCCCCCTGCCAATCCAAAAACCCCATTGACAAGGATGAGCCCGCCAAGGGATTCGGCCCTGTCTAAGTAGAGAACGGCCAATATGGCCAAGATTCCACCTGAGATGGTCAATATCTTTTTGCTGAACCGGTCAGCTAAATACCCCATCGGCACCTGTAGAAGCCCGGCTATAAGGACATTTATCATGACCACTGCCCCGATCTCAGAACTGGAGAGGGCCATTTTGGTGCTTGCGAGGAGAGGCAAAAAGGCCCAGGTGATGCCGATGCAGGTGGTAAAACAGGCCCGGAATGCGAAAAGTGAAAAGACCGAGGGGATCTTTATCAACTTCATATATGGGACTGACCTCTGTGAGCCGGAGGGGCCATTTTTTTCGGACATGGTTTCTGCAGGAAGGAAAATGAGGCAGAGCATGAAACCGACAAAGGTCAATGCCCCCATGCCTAAGAATGAGGCCTGAATATTGAACCAGTCTTTTACCAGACCGCCCATTAACGGCCCGGCGCTCAGACCACCATACAGAGAGACGTTAAACAGACCCATTACACGCCCTTCTTTACCTTTGGGAGTGATCTCCCCAACGTAGGCCTGGGCTACCGGCAGGATCATAGCCGAGGCAAATCCCTGCCCTAATCTGAGTAGGATCAGCGTCTCGATGCTTTCTGAGGCTGTGTAAAGAAGAGATGTCAAGAAATAGATGAAAAGGCCAAGCGTTAATAGGGGTCTTTTTCCTTTCCGGTCGGAAAGCTTTCCGAAGTAGGGGACAAAGATGGTCCGCGTTAAGGAGAAGGCCCCGAATATAAGACCTATCTGAAGACCGCCTGCCCCGAGTTCATGGGCATATACAGGGAGCAAAGGCGCAACAAGACCAGCCCCCATGGTCGTTACAAAAACGGCCATAAAAAGGGTTATGAATATTTTAACGTTGATCTGAATTGTGTCGAACACGCAGTATTTTCCTCATTCCTGGTCCAACCCGACTATTCTCCGGGGGCAAGGGTCAATTGGCTTTACAGGGGATTGTGGAGTCCTGTCAAGGATAATTTCAGGAGTCCTGGTGGAGAGTGCCCACCCTTCAAACCCTGCATAAACTCCTGATTGACGTAACAGGAAAGTTTGATTATACGTTAGATCTCGTTAAATGGTTGAGACCCGCCTGAGGCTGGATTGATATAAGCCCGCCAAAGGAGGGGATTTAAAAGATGTTGTTTTTCTGTAATTTTTTCTTTCTGTGTGTGGCCCCAAGCCGGAAGGTAATATGGAGTAGCGTATATGGCAGGACGAGTTTGCCCCCCCTGGATCGGATATTTTCTGCTAAATCCCCTCAGGAAGCTGTTTGAGAACCCTGATAAGATGCTCGGGCAATTTGTTCGGGATGGGATGGTTGTTCTTGAGCCAGGCTGCGGCATGGGCTATTTCACCCTGGCTTTAGCCCGTATGGTAGGGCCGGAGGGTCGTGTGGTGGCAGTGGAGCTACAGGGCAAGATGCTCTCTGTCCTCGGCCGCAGGGCCAGCAGGTCGGGGCTTTCAGATAGAATAGAGCTTCGTCAGACTGGAGCTGAGGGCTTGGGTATCGAGGACCTTTCAGGTGAGGTGGACTTTGCCGCCGCTATCCATCTGGTCCACGAAATCCCTGACCAGGCCTCATTCTTCACTCAAGTATGGAAGGCCCTCAAGCCCGGGGGCAAACTCCTTGTCGTGGAGCCAAAGGGCCACGTCTCCCTGGACCAGTTTGAACAGACCGTGGCCACCGCGGAAAAGGCCGGTTTCAAATCAGGGTCACTCCCCGGGAAGGTAGGCGGTAGAGGAGTCTTGCTGTTAAAATCCGATACGTAGCCAAAACAGTGGACAGATCTTTTTGCTCTGGAGACGCCGGTGGAGTTTTGAAAAAGGATTTTGGTCCCCAACCGAAACCATCAAATAAGGAGGAGAAAAATGGCTGTAAAAATCATAATCAAGAGAAAAGTCGCGAAGGAAAAAGAGAAAGAAACGCTGCCCCTGTTCATCCAGCTCAGGGCGCTGGCAACGTCCCAGCCAGGCTATATTTCCGGAGAAACGCTAAGAAATTTAGACGATCCAGAGGAATACTTGGTTATCAGTACGTGGCAGTCGGCGGAGTCCTGGAAGGCGTGGTTTGAGAGCCAGGGGAGAGCCGAACTCCAGGAAAAAGTTGATGCCCTCTTGGGAGAAAAAACCGGATATAGCGCCTACCTCTACGGTTAACATTTTTCTCATGGGCGGGCTGAAGCGCCCTGGCAGCCACAGTCATGTGGTGAACCGAGGGATCCAGAGGACGCTTATTTTTCGGAACGATAAGGATCGGGATCCTTTCCTGGATTGGCTTGCCGGTATCTTGCCGGAAAGCTCTACTCCCTGGTACCCATGGTCGCCGATGCCGTAATCCGGCACAGGTGGAGGAAGAAAATCACAAAAGCTGTAAAATCGGTCAGTTGAATGAGTTATTTAGTGCCTGAACGAAAAATCCTAGTTTTCGTTCGGACACTATTTACTTATTGATGGACGTCCGGCAGAAACGCTACTCTCACAATCAAGACCATTGCTCTCGAGCTTGACCCTTGCGTGATAAGCAACTTGAACTTTGCTCCCTGCCGGAAGGACACAGGGCAAGCGCACCTCAAACCGTGATCCTCGGTGTTTTCGAGCCCCTGGCGTCTTCGGAAGGGTTTTCGGGGTGTAGGGGACGCTGCCTTTCTCAATGACATTGCCTGCGGGGTCCAGTATCGTTACATCAAGATGCCCTGAACCTGAAATCGAACGATTACGACGATACACCTTTCCGGTGATCACAAGTTCATTGCCATCCTCGGATACAGCCACATCAGAAATGTGAACCCGTTCAGAGTGAATGGTCTCGATGGAAACGCCTTTTTTGGTAATAAGGTTCACGTGTTTAGGTGCGCATCCTGACAGAAACATTCCGGTTGTCACAAAGCCCAACAGAAACAAAACGCCGAAGTTCTTTACTCGCATGATAGTTTCCTCCTTTTTGCTGTCTTTACAGCGATAAAAGATCCATTTAAAGGATGTCCCCCCTTGGCTCATTGCTTATCCCCCCATAATCCTTCCACCCATCCATAAACCGCAGGGATCACGAATAATGTGAGAAGGGTCGACGTTGCAAGGCCAAAAACGACAACTACGGCCAGTGGGCGCTGTACCTCAGACCCAATCCCCTGGGAAAGAATGAGAGGGAGAAGACCCAGGATCGTCGTAGTTGCCGTCATCAGAACCGGCCGAAGCCGTAGCAGGCTCCCTTCAATGATGCATGCCTTAAGCGCGTTTCCCTTATCGCGAAGCCGGTTCATGTAGCTGACGAGAACCACGCCATTCTGAACAGCAATTCCAAAAAGGGCGATAAACCCTACGGAGGCCGGAACCGAAAGGTATTCTCCGGTGAGAAGGAGCCCGAATATGCCGCCTACAAGAGCGAGAGGAACATTGGTTATAATGATCAGCGCGTGTCGAATCGTACCAAATGAGATCCATAACATAACAAAAACCATGGTGATAACGATGGGCACAATAATGAACAGTCGCTTCATCGCACGCTGCTGGTTTTCAAATTGCCCGCCATATTCTATCCAGTAGCCGGGGGGCAGGGTTACCTCTTTTTGTATCCGGTCCTGGATATCCGAAACGACACTCCCCAGATCCCTCCCACGGACATTTCCTTGAACAATCCACCGGCGCTGGTTTTTTTCCCTGTTGATCTGTATAGGCCCTGTGACAAATTTGACCTCTGCCACCTGGGACAAGGGGATAGGGGTGCCATCACTCGTATTAATCAACATGTTTCCTATCGCCTCCGGGGAGATTCGATACGGCTCCTGATAGCGAATGTGTATCCCGAAGCGGCGGGTATTCAAATAAAGATTGTCCACGGCTTCGCCGCCGATGGCCAGCTCCACCAGTTTCAGGATTTCATCTACGGTAACACCAAACCTTGCGCAAGCAGGACGATCAGCAATAATCTGGACCTGAGGTTGCCCAAAGCTCTGCTCTACGGATAGATCGACCAAACCCGGGACCCCCTCCAGGACAGCTCCGATTTCTTCGGCCTTTTCTCTGAGGATATCGAGATCCTCACCAAACAGCTTGACCGCCACCTGTGCCTTTATTCCTGAGAGGAGTTCATCAAAGGCATTCTGAACAGGCTGGGTAAAATTTACCTGGATGCCCGGGTAGGAAGAGAGCTCTCTGCTCAACGCTTCTACGAGTTCCTGCTTGTTCTTGAAGGTGTTCCAGTCCCGAAACGGCTTGAGTCCTATATGGATTTCGGCATAGTTGACAGGATGAGGGTGGCTTCCTGCTTCCGGCCGGCCGATGCGAGAAATGGTTTCCGTCACCTGATCATGCGCCATAATTTCCTTTTCCAGTTTCATGACGGTCTCCGTGGCCTTCTCCAATGAGATAGAGGGCGCCATGGTCACCCCCACAAGGATTGAGCCCTCCTCCAGAGTGGGAATAAACTCGGTTCCGATCAGGGGGAGTATCCACAGGCTCACGACAAAGGCACCTGCTACAATAAAAAGGACAAGACCTTTTCTCTTTAACGCCCGGGTGAGAACGGACCGGTAAACCGCCTTAAGCTTTCTCATAAGCCAGATTTCTTGACCGGCCCCCTGCTTAAGGATGTAAGAAGACAGGACAGGTGCGACTATCAGGGCAGAGAGGATTGAACCGAAAAGGGCAAAACAGATCGTAAACGCCAGGGGGGAAAACATCTTCCCTTCAACGCCTTCCAAGGTAAATATAGGGAGAAAGACAACGATAATGATGAGAATGGAAAAGAGGATCGGCCGATTCACCTCTCGTGCTGCATCCAGAATAATGGCGATCTTGTCTTCCTTTATGTCCCCACTGTTCCTGAGGCGGCGAAAGATATTTTCCACCATCACGATTGCCCCATCCGCCAGCATCCCGATACCGATCGCTATGCCCCCGAGAGACATAAGATTAGCGGAAATCCCGAACACCCGCATCCCGATGATGGCAATCAGGGAACAGAGAGGTAATGAAAGGGCGACAATAAAGGCACATCTCAGGTTTCCTAAAAAAACCACAAGGGTCAGCACCACTAACAAAGCCCCCAGCGCCAATGCCTTCTTCACCGTCCACGTTGCCTGACGAACCAGTTCTGCCTGCTCATAGTAAGGAACCAGGGACACGCCATCCGGGAGGGAGGTCTGGACTTCCTGGACTTTTCGATAAAGCTGTTTGATGACCTCTGAACTGTTTTCTCCGAATAATTTGAGTACGATTCCGGATACGACTTCCTGCTCTCCATTCCTGGTGACCACACCACGGCGGATCTCATTCCCAAAACCCACCTCGGCTACATCTTTGATCCGGATGGGAACCCCCTCCTCCACCTTTATGGGAATGTTTCGGATGTCTTCAAGACCTCTCAGCAGGCCAATACCCCGCACTAAGAGTTCTTCGGAGCCGAGTACCAGGAACTGTCCCCCGGCGTTCTTGTTGTTCTGCCTTACGGCTGATATGAGATCTTCAAGAGAGAGTCGGTACTTGTGAAGGGCATAAGGGTTGACACGAATCTGGTACTGCAATACGTGGCCACCGATGGAGAGGATGTCCGTCACACCCGGAACGGTCTGCAGTTGAAATTTTACGACCCAGTCGTTGAGTTCCCTCAGATAGGTGTTAGGGTCTTTGCCACCCGTATCCACGTCTTTGTCGAGGGTAAGATAATAGATAAAAATCTGGCCTAGACCGGTGGATATAGGCCCTAATATGGGGGGTTCATCCATTCGAGGAAGCCCCGCCATGGTACTTGTTAGTCTCTCGGACACGAGTTGGCGGGCAAAATAGATATCCACATCATCTTTGAAGTATACGTATATCACCGCCATACCAAATGCTGACGTTGACTTGATCTGAGTCACGCCGGGCAACCCGTTCATAGCCGTTTCTATGGGGTATGTGATGAGACGTTCCACCTCCTCGGGCGCCATTCCGTGGGCTTCGGCAAAGACAGGTACCATAATCGGGGATATGTCCGGGAATGCATCAACCGGCATCTTGGTATATAGATACCCCCCCAAACCGCAAAGAACGATCATCGCAATGATAACGATACCGCGAGCGCGAACAGATATTTCCACGAGTTTATTGATCATTTCCTTATTCCTTTAACCCTGGGATCCCTTAACATGAGCCATGCCCCCTAACCCTGTTAAACCTGCCATAGGCAGACAAGCCGGGAAAATGCCTAAAGTTGATGTTTGTTTTTCATTCGACGTTCGATGTTCAACGTTCGGTGTTCGACGTTCATCTTTTTCCATCCCGCGCCCCTAATGCCCGTGCCCGGCATGGGCCCCCAGATCACGCGTCATCATCACCGCCTTCAGTTCAAACCCCCCCTTTGCAACATATCGCTCACCCGCAAAAAGCCCTGAGAGAATCTCAACGTTTGACCCGTCTGATCGGCCAACTGACACGTGCCTCGGTTCGTAACCCCCTTTGACTTCAACAAAAACGATATCTTCATTCTCCAACCGCTGAAGCACCTCTTTTGGGACCACTAATGGGAGTCTCAATTCCCCCACAGATATCCGGGCCTTCACAAAAAGACCTGGCCGCCATCTTCTGTCCGGGTTCGGGAGCACCACGCGTGCCAGGGCGGTTCGCGTTTTTCTGTTAGCCATAGGTGACACATAAGAAATCTTCCCTTCAGCATCCGGCGTACCGAATCCGAGCGATATGCGCGTTCTTTGTCCTTTTTTTATGGAGACAAGATCCTTTTGGGGAACACTCAAATCGACCCAGACGTGGCTGAGGTCGACAATGGTGAATATTTCCGTGTCATCGCTCACCTTTTCGCCTAAGGTAATATGTTTTTGGATCACGGTTCCGTCTATGGGAGCAGTGATCACGTAACGGATAAGGCTTCTGTCTGGGTGCTTTTGGAGATCTTCGATAAAAGCGTCTGAAAAGCCGAAAAAGCGCAGCTTCTGTTCGGCTGATCGATGCTCGATTTTCGCCTCCGAGAGGCTCTTTTTGGCATCAAGGTATTCCTGTTTGGCACTGATTCCTTTTTCCCAGAGCTGTTCCTCACGGGTAAAGGTCGCTTGCGCCAATGCAACTCTTTCCGATGCAGCGAGATATGCAGCCTTTGCGTCCGCCAGTTCGCGACTTTCAATAACGGCCATCACATCACCCTGCCGGACGGTTTCACCTAATTTTTTCCTCACCTCTCGCACCACTCCTGGCAGGAGCGGCATGATATGGGCGAGGTGATCCGCATCCATCACAATTTCTCCAGGAAGCTCAATTGTTGTTAATAGTCTTCCAGGCCCGGCCGTGCCAAACTTGATATCGAGCTTTTTTCTCTGAAGGTCATTGATTCTGACTAACTCCCCGGGGATGTGTTGGTTGGATTCCTCCTTGTCTTTGTCTCTGTTGTGATCATCTGAGATTTTCCGGGCATGCTGCTCACGTTCATGACCCTCATCTTCCTCTGATTGAGCGTCTCCTCGAACAACCACCAGCTCATAAGGCCCGAATCGCCAGAAGGTCAGACCCGCTAAGAGCAACAAGGCTATAAAGCTTGAAATGTAGATTGATTTCCCCCTATTTTTTTTCACTGATTTCCTCCTTTTTGCCTTTCGCCACTCTTGCCTCATCCACTCTCTGCCCAATCAGTCGTTCGACCTCTACCGACGCCTCATGGCAGTTTGCCAGGGCCTCG
>SDBS01006926.1_pt1 | contig 11023 bp, 11 predicted proteins | sample 2277091 | NCBI WGS metagenome assembly SDBS01 (sample SAMN10404972, study PRJNA504765) | marine sediment metagenome | isolation source: marine sediment core GS10_PC15, 163 cmbsf | place: Arctic Ocean: Southern Knipovich Ridge | collected 2010 | reverse complement strand
GGTATACACCACCTTTTTGTGTATGAATAAGAAACAATTTTTAGGTTCTTAATCTTATTGATTACATTGAGTTTTAGGAATTTTGTTTGTGACGTGGTTGTTTATTTTCCTCCTTTATGTTATAATGTATCAGTAGATCAAGTAGGCTCTTAATCTTCCCTGGAAATATTTTTTTCTGAAACTAATAAACTTGTTAGTAAAAAAATTGACAGTTAGAACTTCTTTCAACTCAAATTAGTCCTCTTCTTTCAAGGAGATTTTTCTTTTTGAAAATATTCTAAAGAACCAAAAAAGTCCTAACTGACTTGTAATGAATATTTCCATAGAATTCATTATTTGTTCTTCAGATGTTCGATATAAGAGAATCGCAACCAAGGAATATAATATCCCCACTATAAACATATCTAAAGTTCGCGTATATTTTTTTTTCTGATTCACTTAAAGTTCTCCTCACTTATTCATTGACAATTTTAAATAACTTATATTCACTTTTAAATAACTTATTTTATACAAATAAAGATTTTTTAATATATTAATTATTTCAGTTCATTCTTCAATCAATTCGACATTAGCCCGAGGGATGGTAACTATTCTTCCATTATCCAACTCGACTTCCAAAACTCTTACCATAGATTCTGTTTCTACGCGTTGAAGATTAGGTGGTAGAGCTACTATTCGACCAAGGACACCAAAATAAGGTGCTCGAACGATTCTAATTGGAAGTCCAGGTTTCATACCTTCCATCATAAATTCCTTTGTTTTCTTAATTTCGTTAGAATTGGCTTTTGAGGGGATAATGATTTCGGGGCGTATAACACCTGCCCTAATTTGAGTAGCACCATTAATGCAAGCGAGTTTACCTTCAGAGTCCTGTAATAATACAAAAGTCTTTTTAGCCATTGCCATTTTTCCAAAGCCCTCGGTGACTATAAGTGTCAAATCAACTTCTTCTTTTCCAGTGATAGCTACACCGATATCATAACCTAAAAATGTTCTCAGATCTTCATCCTCTATACCACCAACAATAATACCTCTTACGCCAATTTCTTGTGCTTTTTGTAATGCTTTACCAGTAATCAATGATCCAGCTACTATAACCTTTCCAGCACATTTTGGAAGTATCTGCTTAGCAGTTAAGATCTCATCTGGTGAATCTACCATCATCATTATTTCTCCATAGCTTTCTCCACAAATACCGAAAATGCCTTGTATAAATGCTCCTGAAGTTTCGATGACGACCCCTTCCTTCGGTAATACCTCAATGATAATTCCTGGAATATATGCCTCAAGATTCAACGGCGTAGATGGTGCTCTTATCATGATTTGACCCGTAACATTAGATATAGATTCTATAATCCCCTTTACTGGGGATCGATAAAACCTCTTTATTAATCCGAAAAACATTACTCTTTTTGCAATGAGTTCATCTTTATCTATAGTATCTCCTTCTTTTTTTATCATATGTTCTGTTAATTTACAAGTATATTCCTCTGTAGCTCGATCATAGTCTCCCTCAAGTCCTAATTTGGAGGCTACATTAAATGTTTGAACCTTCCCTGGAAGCATAGTTCTCGCTACAACAGTATTCGGTGAGACCCTCTCACCTTTTTTTACCAAGAGTTCACCTTCTATTGGGAGTCTCCGAACCTTACTTACAGTATAATATCTTTTCCTTTTTAATCCAGGAGTATAAGCCATCGACATTTTTTTTCACCTCATAACTATATTTTGTAAAAATCCTTGGGATAGAGTTCCAATGCTTTAAACCATTCAACTAGCTTCTTTATCCTATCCTCCTTTCTCTTAGGTAAGGTTATAGGTCTCCCACGCCCATCGAGGATTATGCCCACAACCCCCCCCTTTACTTCTATTTCGACTTTACGACTGATCCCTATCGATCTATGAAAAATTTCTACTTGTGCAGTTTTTCCTACCGCTAATGGAATTTTTTTAATTGTACCATAAGTCAATTCTTCTTTGATAATATCTCCATTCTGCATCTTTATCGTTATATCAGCAACCTTCTTGCCATAATCTTTCTCCTTAAGAGTAGCTCTCGATGTGATACATGTACCCAACGTTACAAGACAGTCCTTCTCAAAGATCTCCAATGCTGCTTTACTGTGAACCGTGGACAGAACACCTAGATGCGGCATCATGAAGACACTGTCTTGGAATAATCCAGTTACTCCCTCAACTTCGAAACCATCGATCAATATAAGTGCTGACTGCACCCTTCTCGGTGCGTGGGAGAGGAGTCCCCCTGTTCCCCCCAACCAATTGATCCTCGTCATATCTATGTACGTGCTGGTTTTATCTACAGTATCCATCATATGATCTAAATGATCTATCCTTCGTGCACCTAATAGGGGCCTAGCAATAGATTTGTGGTGTTTGAATCCCATTCTCAGTGCTTCCCTAGCCACCGCATGCTCAATAATAAGATCTTTTAGGGTTTGAGGAATAGTTGTCGGACGAATCATCTTATTACGCAATACATTGAGTAGTTCTTTACTCTCAATCTCGAAAGGTATCCAACGCATTATATTTTCCAATCCCGCTTCTTTTAGAACATTGCATATACTGTAGCTCATACCGAGATTAGCACTGACGCTTCGAACGAATTTTCCATCGTAGATTGAATATATGTTTGTTGTCGCCCCACCTAAACCAACACCAAGCAGATTTACATTTCGTGCTTCAGCAAAAATTTGGAACATTATTCCCTCCGCTGCTGGTGTAGGCATAATTGGGACAGGTGTCCACTTCAATAACTTATCATAACCCGGTGCATGACTCATTACATGCTCCATAAATAGTTCATGTACAGCATTTCTAGCGGGCTCTGCATTTTCTTCATCTAGTGTTGGACGGATGTTGTTGACTCTCTTAAGGGCAAATCTGCTATCTAAAATTTTTTCAACTGACACCCAAGCATCTTTGTTCCCTGCATAGACTATAGGTAATTTAAACTTCGCTCCTAACCTATGTTGTGGATTAGCAGCTTTAATGAGTTCAGCTATTTCACTAGGATAGGTAACGTTTCCCCCATCGACACCTCCAGCAAACAGAATCATGTCAGGTCTTAAGAACCGTGTCCGTTCGATCTTTTCTGAGGCTTCACGCCCATCATTTATTGCAATGATATCCATGATAATAGCACCTGCACCTAAAGCCGCTCGCTCAGCGCTTTCCGCTGACATATTTTTGATGATTCCCGTTACCTGCATCTGTAAACCTCCACCCGCGCTGCTAGTGGACACATATAAGTCTACACCTTCATCCTGACCTTGTTTTGATAATATACCATCTTTACCTAACAACTTATGATTCGTGAGTTCCTCCACTTCTCTAACGGCATTGCGTACGCCGAGGGTAACATCTTCATATGGAGTTTCCACGGTTGTTGGGGCTTCACCACTTGCCACAAACTTGTATTCCCCAGCTACCTTCTTGAAAAAACGAGCTTTAGTAGTAGTACTACCGCAGTCAGTAGCCAAGATAACACTAATCCTATCTAAATCCTTATTCACATTAACAGACAAAAATCCTTCACTACCTCCATTAAATTCTCTTCTATTATATTAAACTTATAGAACTTTAAAAAATTTATCATCTATTGGACTAAAACATACCACATATCGGTTCAAGAGCTAATGAAAACATAATTATTATATTTTATAAACCAAAATGTACATAATTGTTATATATGTAAACATTGCACTCTTTAGCTATACAAAATTAAAAAATGAAAAAAGTTGGAATAATCTATGATTGTTGAATTAACAAGTACTAGTGCTTTTGCTTTATCTATCTTATCTATCGCGATAATACTAATTGCTATTTATATTCTTCCAAAAAAGGGGTGGACAGGATTACGTAGACTCCCTGCTTTAGATGCTTGTGAGGAGGCGGTACATATTTGTTCTGAAAAAGGAACGCCCCTTTTCTATGAGATGGGGCATTTAGGTGTAGGTATGGGTGGTATGTCAGCATCTCCAGGATATTATGGTTGGATTCCTGCAGTCATGAGTTTGATTAAACATCTTGCATCGGAATGTGCTAAGGTAGGTGTTACTATGAATCTGGTGGGGTATGACGCTGTGGGTGTCACAATGGCTCGCGATTATATGCGGGAAGGCTATTCCGTCGGTGGACGAGGAGATATGTACTCACCAGATCTTGTAACCTACATTCCTAATTATGTTGTCGGTATGTTATATAGTATTGATATCATTAAAAAAATTAAACCAGGAGCTGGAATCATAATTGGTGCACACTGGTGGGCAAACTCTGTCAGTTTGGTTGAGGCTTTAACTATTGAAGATTCTTTTTCTATTGCTGGTACTATTTACCCCGCAGATAATGCTCCATCAGCTATCGCGGCAGACGTGGCTACATACGGAGAAGAGAATATCGCTATTGGATCATATCTATCCCGAGACCCTCTTAGTTCAAGTTGTCTTATTGGAGAGGATATAGCTAAACTGGGTCTAATGGCTCTTTGTTTCATTATACCTTTCTTAGTCACTTTTTTTGGTATGGTGATCTAATATGACAAAGCAATCTACAGTATCTATGAGATCTTTAAGTGTGTGGTCTATACTTGCAACGGTTGTTATCCTCCTTGCAGCTTCGCATGCTTTTATTAAAGGAGGTGTACCAGCAATAGGTAGATTCACAGAGCTGTTCGTTTTAGCTCTCCCTTTTGCCACGTTCTTAACAACATACTATCTGCTTCGCAAACACTTGATGAATATTATTACACAGGGAAGTGAATGGTATATGAGCCTATTTACCATCGCAGTCTTTTTATCAATGATGGTCCTTGGATTCTCTGAGACAGTATTAGGCCCTAATTTTCAGAATATCTATCAGAATACCTACCAATCCGGTGTCTCTGGTCTCGTAGCTATTGGTGTCATGTCAACTATAGCCGTTTGGTTCAGGATATTCAGAGCTAAGTCTTGGACATCAGCTCTGATAATGGGTTTTCTTGGCATAGGATTACTAGCATCCTCCCCTATAGGCGGTCTTATTTACCCTCCAATAAATGATTTGGGCTCATTCATCTCCCTAAGTATAGTAGCTGGTGGAAATGCAGCCTTTGAAGTAACTGCATTCTTAGGAGTCACAGCAATGATCGCACGAGTCTTTATTGGAAGAGAGAAACTAACTCCGGAAACGGGGACTCAAGAGGAGGTAGTATAATATGAGTGCATGGGATAAAATTAAAAAAGACCCCCGGTATATCTATCTCCTCACAGCAGCTATCGTAATACTATCACCCTTTTTGTACATACCCATACCACTCACTATTGATAAACCTGTAGCGGATTTTGTTGCAACGATTGAAGCGCTGAAACCACATGATAATGTCTATTTTGGCTCAGGACTCACTTCTACTATCATTGGAGAAACTTTAGACCCACAGATTGTAATACTAAGGTACATGCTTGAAAAAGATTTAGATATAATACTATGGTCAACCTCACCTGATGCAGATGCCATTACATTACAGACATTTACAGCGGTCCTGGGTGCCGACTATCAGAATTCACCATATTACGGAAAAAATATTATTGATCTCGGTTATATACCCGGCGGAGGTACGACCATTATCAGTCACGCCAATGGTATCAGATCATTAAATCCAACAGATAGGTTTGGTACTCCTCTAGATGATTTGCCAGCTGCCCAAGACTTTAACACTGCCAATGATATGGATATGATATTTGGTTCTGGAGCTGGTCCCCTCCAACAATTTCCTGCCACGCTAGGTATTCCTTACGACCTTCCTACACTCTTTCTTTATCATTCTGGAGGAGCAGCTATGATGGCGATCCATTATGCTTCAGAACAAGCACAAGGATACATAGCAGGTGTTGGACAAGGTGCTCAACTAGAACTGCTCACTGGAGTGCAAGGGAATAACATAATCTTCCAGGTAGCCATTACGTTGATATGTGGCTTAGCACTCGTAGGTCTAATCGTAGCGAACATTTACAGTCTGGCAACACGCAGTAAGCGTATGGAGGAGATGTGATTAAATGGCTGATGTAACAACGATCTTATTAGAAATCCTAATGGCCGTCACTTTCTTTGGATTATTTAGCGCAGCATACAAGAGGACTTGGATTTATTCTCTTCTATCAAACCTGTTACTAGGAGTTTCTCTGGGTTATATGGTTGTATCGCAAGTTCAATTAGTTCAAAATAATATCATTACAAGGATTACAGGCGGAGAATCAATATATATCATCGCGGTAATTCTAGGTCTCCTATACTTTACGGCTGCCTTTACAAAACTAAAAGCAATATATCGAGCTGTAACAGTGGTAACCTTATCAATTGGCCTCGGTCTAACTTTATACATTTCAATGGTTAATGTATGGGATTGGGTAGTAAACATAGCTGGTAAAGCCTTTACAGGTCTTGCTCCCTTCTTAGCAATGTTCTTCCTCGCCACAGGCATCTCAAATTTCTTGTTTTCCAAACATCTTGAAAGAGGACCTTTGAAAGCATCCAGAACAATCGGACGCATTGGATTGCTAGCATATTCGGCATATTTTCTCGGCACTTACCTAAGTGGAATGACTGCAAGAATGTTGTTCTATATCCTTCAAATCAATAAAGGCAATGCATGGTGGGTACCCTATATAATCTTCGCGGGCATAGTAATAGACGCAACAGGCATCCTAAAAAGAAAAGCACCAAAAATAGAATCAGAAACCTAAACAAACTTCCATCTCTTTTTTTTTATTTATAAAGTGATATTTCTTGGGTTACAATATTTCGTATGAAAAGCAAAAAGAAGCAATAGAAAAGATGGCACGCTTTATCACAGAATCTGGTTTTTCAACCATTGGTAAAGTCGTTTTAGAAGGATTAATGCCTATTGGAGAAGCAATTGGACCATTAGGGTTTATTGAAATGAATATCCCTCTCACAGCCATTTTGGGAGATACTGGACAAGACATATCCTATATGGTGGGATTAGATTATAAGAAAAATGTACCACTCATCCTAAAACGGATAAATGAACTGGAAGCAGAGAAAAAAGCGCTAAAATTAAAGAATGAACCTAAAAATGATCAACCTCTCACCCTAAAGGGAATTTTCCAGTATTTATTCCCCACAACAGCTATTCGTTGGCTTTGGAATAAGTTATCACAGCATAAAGACATGTAAATAAATGCGTGAGGATTTTGAAAGACCGACTAGGAAATTTTTCGGATTAAACCTCACAATCTTGAGTACAGCTTATCGATGTATAATTTCCAAGACCAACCAACTCGTACATGAGAAAAAATGGGATAGTCACTCTCATTAAGGGACAGAATTTATTAAGTTTATTGTGGAATCCGTAGTTATTTGTTCTACATCTGGATTGAAGGCATAAACACCATAGACTCTCCGTAGTTTCGTTTCATAGGGATATCCGATATCGTATGCTTTTTTAGTAGGGATATATCCAACCATCCCATTTGCAAATGATACGATGTATGTGTATTTGAACTTTGATCTCTGTTTAATGGCTAAGCCTATTTCATGATAGACCTCTGCAGGTATGCCAATTAAAACTAGATCATTTATTCCTATTGCTTGAATAGTCATTGAAAGATATTTCTGGGGTTCTCCCTTTTCAAGTTCTTTTAGAGCTAATTCAGCCCATTCAATTGCTAGTTCAGCATTTTTTGTAGTTTTATATCTTTGTAAATTCTGTCGAATAGCTATTCTCCCCTTAGTGGGTGGGAGGAATTCATCTTTTAAGGAAGATGCCTTCTCAAGTTGTGCTAGACCTTCTTGTCTATGGTTTGTTAAGAATTCTTTATCAGGAAGTGGACTATGAGGCAGCTTTAAATTTTGTGTGTTAACCGATAAATCTACCCTAGATGTAGTCTTGATCGGTTCTACAATTTGAAGAACTTCACGACCTATAATTGTTCCCATTTTCTTAGAGAAGGTGAGGTTTTCTGGTTTTCCATGATATAAATATTCGAATGGAGCTGGGGTGATGTCTCCCGCTGCCCCAGTTGTATGCAATACATAAACTTTCCCCTTTACTTTCTCTATTGTTCTCCGAATAAATCCGATATAATCTGCAGAAATTAAGTTACCGTAACTATGTAAGCTTGTAGGGTGGCAACTGAAATTAATGAGAATGGCTTTCATATTTCCAGTTTCGTCTTCGATTTTGATCACTCCAACTTCTGGATCAATTGATCTATCTTCACCATATATTTTCCGATATACTCTATTATTACTAACGTTATCTACATGCCCCCTTCCGAAACCAAGTTTAGCTGCAGAGAGGTCTCTCGATGCCCAAACTGTTGCGCCAATCAATTTTTTCTCTAAACACTTCATATAATCTCTGTCTATATCCCCCCACTTTCGCAGAAAATACGTTGCAGGTCCAGAATGTGTGTGTGAAGCAGAGAGCAGTATGTGTTCTTTACTAACTCCAACCTTTTTCGCTATACCTTCTCGGACAAGATCTGCATAATCAAAGTCGAAACCTATGAGATCCGTAGTTATTATTACAACTTTGTCTTCATCATTTTCTAGAAACAAGACCTTAGCGTAAAGATCGTCAAGTACTCCACGACTCGGTCCAAAGCAGTAACCTGATATTTCTAAACCTAAAGGTGGAGTAATGTTGACACTTGATAACCCAGCTTTTAAATGACTTTTCCCCAAAAAACAAGTCTCCTTTTCAAAACGTTTAAATTAAATAAATATACTAAGATACATAAAAGTTTTTAAAAAAATAGTATTAATCTTAAAAGAATTGGAGAAATAAAAATGATAATTGATGCCCATGTTCACCTCACAAGGAATTCTAAGAACATACCTTTTGTACATTACACGCCTGATAAATTGTTAAAGGATATGAATGAAAATGGTGTTGATGTCGCTGTTGTTTGTCCGAATGTTAACCCTTACGAAACTAAAATAGACAATGTTCAAAGTGAAAATGATTGGATTGCCGAATGCGTCAAAAAAAATCCTCAAAGATTAATAGGCTTCGGTCTCGCATCACCCTCCGCTGGGGTGGAGATGGGTGCAAAAGAAGTAGAACGTTGCATAAAACAACTCGGAATGAAAGGCATTATATTAACGAGGACGAGTCTTTTGCCCGCGGGGTATCATGTTTCGCATCTCGCTAAGATTTTTGAAAAATGCGTTGAACTTGATGTGCCAGTTCTGATGAATGCAAGCCGTCCTGGATGGAATGGAGATGACATTGCATATATTGCGTACCAATTTCCAAACACCACCATTATAATGGGTAATATGGGTGGAAATAATTGGCAGTCGTTCAGTGCCTTAGAGGTTGCTAGTCAGATAGCGAACATAATATTTGGTCTTTCAGATCATTATCAAAATCCATTTGCATTAACTAGGGCAATTAGGGTATTAGGAGTAGATAGGGTTGTGTGGGGAAGCCGTGAACCCTACAACTCGCAGGCAGCAAGCCTAAAAGAATTACAACAGACTATGCAGAGTCGTTGGTCCATGCCTTTACAAGTAATAACTGATGAAGAATTTAACGCAGTAGCAGGGGGAACTATCGGAAGAATGCTTAAATTAAAAAAAATGGAGGAATAAGAAATGGTACTTATTGATGCTCATACTCATCTTCCTTCAAAACCTTCACAAATAGTTTTTGTACATAAAAAATTGGATGAATTAATTCGCGAAATGGACGAACATGGAATTGATATAACAGTTACGATGCCGGACGTTTATCCAGCAGAAACCATGTTGAAAGTCGTTCAAAGTGAAAATGATTGGATTGCCGAATGCGTCAAAAAGCATCCTAAAAGATTGATAGGCATAGGTCTCACCAATGTGTTTAAAGATGTCCCTCCCCAAAAAGGACAATTATGGTCCTCAGATGGGATGGAGATGGGTGCAAAAGAAGTAGAACGTTGCATAAAACAACTCGGAATGAAAGGCATAAAGTTGCATGGAAGCTTAACTATGTGTCCTATACACTTAAGACCTCTCACTCAGATCTTAGAGAAATGCGTTGAACTCAAAGTTCCTTTAATTCAGATACATTCAGCCTATTTTCAGATTACTAACCCACTTGAAAGAATAGCGTTAATAGCACAACACTATCCAGAGCTCACCATTTATGTAAATCATATGGGCGGTCCACGTGGTGAATTACATGCAATCAGTGTAGCAAAACGTACGCCTAACCTTGTATTAGGCACTTCAGGATGCGATAAATGGGCAATCAGATATGCTGTTAAACAATTAGGAGCACACCGAGTACTCTGGGGAAGCGATAATTCGTATTTCTCAGTGGAAATTGAACTCATAAAACTGAAAGCTGCTGGCCTTACCAAGGAAGAGTTTGACTTAGTTGCTGGAGAAAACGTGGTAAGAATTCTAAAGCTATAAAGAAAAAGTCGAACCACATGCGATCTAGGTTCAACAAGAAAAATCGATGTAACAAAGATATATGCCACGATCAAAAAACATAACCTTTCCCTCTTGCGACTTCGCTTTCCACTCTCTCCAATCATACAAAAGTCTAACTATTTTACCGCACATTTCCCCACTCAACCGTTAAAACTTTTGTACCGTACACATCTTTAAATATGTGGTTAAACAAATAAAACTGTTAAAGGTGCCTTGATTTTCTCTTATTAACAAAGAAATTCATGAGGGATTCTTAGAAAAATGTTAAAAAAGATGATCAAGATTCTCAAGAAAGGGCTGAGGATTTAGGAGTCTAGTAACATTTGGAAATATCGAAAAGATGGAGTTATTATAGAAGGACTAGAGGTCATCCAAGGACTAGAGGTCGTCCTGATCGCAGAACAACCTTATATGTAAAAGTTCTTGAATCAATCATCTTAATCGCTGGGAGATATGATTTAGATCCGAAACTGTTATTTGATGTCTTCGTTGAGGCGTGGCGTAATGCGACATCTCACATCGGAGATCTAACGATTACTTGCAGAGGGGTAAAAAAGGATTCTGCTACGTGTCTCGTAACCGA
>SDBS01006925.1_pt1 | contig 11025 bp, 7 predicted proteins | sample 2277091 | NCBI WGS metagenome assembly SDBS01 (sample SAMN10404972, study PRJNA504765) | marine sediment metagenome | isolation source: marine sediment core GS10_PC15, 163 cmbsf | place: Arctic Ocean: Southern Knipovich Ridge | collected 2010 | reverse complement strand
ATGCTTCTAACTCTTCACTCCTTAACAACCACGCAACAATAACATACACAATCACTCCTCCCAACCCAGCTCCTACCAGCTGGATCATTACTCCCCAAAATCTCTGCATATCAACTAACAAAGAAATCGGATATTTTAGTATTTGAACCACAAACCCTGCCACTAATGCAGCCATCGTCACTTTCAACATACTAACCAGCACTTCACGATCATTAAACCCTTGATACTTCCAATGCAAAGCACCTAACAATAAAATCATATTAACAATAGCCGACACCGAAAAAGCAATTGCCAGCCCCTGCACTCCCATCCGCGGCGCCAATATTAATGCTAAAACAACATTAATAATCATACTTACCACAGAAAATATAACTGGTGTTTTTGTATTGTGTTGTACGTAAAAAGCTCTAGCCAAAAGAGGTATAGTGGCTTGCGCAAATATACTAATTATCAACCAACCAAATGTTTCAAATGTTAAAATAGTATCTTCCCAATCAAAAGCCCCATCACCAAACAACACTCGAACCATTTGCGCTCTCAATAAAAAGAAAAATAATGCCGTAGGTACCACAAAAAATAAAATGTATCTGAATGTTCTAGTTAATGTTCCTAAAAACACTTTTGTATTTTTCCGAACTGCCTGTTCTGCCAAAGTAGGGAATGCTGCCTGCGCAAAAGCAATTCCAAAAATACCAACTGGCAAATACTGCAAGTTATTAGCCAAATGAAATACTGTAATGCTTCCTGCCGCCAAGCCAGATCCGATAATAGCCACTGTAAACAAATTCACTTGCATCGCTCCTAGCCCCACCACTCTAGGCACCATCATCTGCCATAGCTTCCTCAAATCATCAGATGACCACTCAATTCTGGGCCGCCAACGAAAACCAACCGCCAACACACTAGGTAGCTGTACCAACATATGCAATATCGCACCCAGCACAACACCCCAACCTAACCCGGCGACTCCGAATATCGGCACCAACCACACCACCCCTATAATAATTCCCACGTTATACAAAATAGGGGCCATTGCATACACTACAAACCTCTTAAACGAATTCAACACCCCTGACAATACAAAACTAATACCCAAAAATATCGGCTGTAAAATCATTATGCGCGACAACGTAATCGCCAACTCAAGTTTTTCACCACTAAAACCAGGAACAATCAAAGGCATCAACCAAGGAGCTAATATTAAATATATCAAACCAAGCACACCCACCACTATCACAATTAATTTAAGCACTGATACTGCAAAACCAAAAGCTTCATCCTCACCTTTTTTTCCTTTTACCATCTTCCCCATGAATAAAGGAATAAACGCCGCAGATAACGCACCCAGCACAACCAAATTAAAAAACAAATCAGGGATTCGAAAAGCAGCCACAAAAGCATCAAACACATCTCCCGCCCCAAAAGTTGTTGTTAAAACTCTCTCACGCAACAACCCAACTAAACGACTAACCAAAGACGATGCGCCAATTATCATTGCCGCAGTAACCACTTTCCCATTTTTTATATCTTTAGTCACCATAACAGTGGACGTAACAATAACACACACTAGCTATTTAAACACCACGTTCAAACACCATTCCTACTATCACATCTCTGCGTAACATTCCTCGATAAATAATTTCCTGAGAACTCACTTGTGTCACCCCATCATCAGGCACTGTATGAACAATGCGCATTCCCTTCGGTATACTCATCGACACCCGAACATTCGTTCTCATATCCCCCGGCTGCTTTACTATCATTGCCTGAAACAATTCTGCCGGATCAACTATATTTGGCATAACAACATGTTTTGGCAAACGATAATGATACAACGCAACTGTTGTCTCACCCGGCTTTGTTATCAACCAATTAGCAAAAAATGTATGCTCCGCTTCTTTCCCTATCATTGTCCCGCTTTCATGCTTTACCTGTGCCCTCTGCCACTCAGCCACCTCCGGATCCGCCGACAACTTAATTCCCGGTTCAGCTCTCACAAAACGAGGAATTATTGATTCAGCTGCAAAACCCTGCGCATCAATTAACTCTGCTCCTTCCGGAACTAAAACTCTCTGGTACACAATATTATCTTTTGTAGACGGATTTTCATCTTCCGGATATTCATAATCAGATGCTTCTGTCGGACCGTTATGGGTACGACGGATTGTAGCCATCACATCTACGTCTCCATTCAACATAAGCTCCATCCTATAATCAATCTCCTGCTCAATAAACTGATCGCTCTTATGACCTGCGATATTCGCATTATTAACAGCCAGCAGCCCCTTCATATCACGCGGCAATTCACCCGACCATTTAGCTTCTCTTAAACGCTCCTGTAAATCATCGTCACGGAAATACAACAACAAATATTTCTGTTCAATCATCTCCGCTAACACCTTCAGCACCATTAATGATTCTTCCGCCGGTGCCTTGAATATTTTATTTAATAATAGTGGCGTTAAATCAGCCATAAACTGCTTCGGCTTATTCAACTGTTTATCATATGAGTAGCTCACTTGGTCTTGAGTTACTTCCCAAAAATTGTCAGCATCTATAGTCACGTCATATCCCGGCACCTCAACTGGCCCCGTCACCGACAACAACCCACGCACCACTTCCGGCGTCATCGCTATTACTCCATCCACCGTCGGACCGCCTTCTTTTTCAAAAAACTGTGATACCTTACGAGCGCTAGTCGGATAATCCACAAACCAATTAGCATCACGCATATACCAACGATTAGTTACTGGCAAAAGTGGATCAGGTGGAGCAATAAAGTCTTTCAACTGACCATCAGGATTATACACACTCTGCACATCAATCTTTTCCACCACTCCTTTATCAACATCAATCAAACCAACACTCCCTATAAAACCACCTGTTGGACGAATTTCATGATTGTTCTGAAATAATATTAAATACTGTCGCTCCTGCTCTGCCCCCAACATCGTTAAAAGAACACCGCTCTGATCCAAAAACATATTCATCGTCTTCTCTATCTTGGGTACAGTTTCCCTTAATGTATTCACTTGCTCTTTAATATCATCAGGCAAAAACGGACTACCCACTTTATCGAGCGCCCGACTAGCCCTATCTAAATCATCCAGCACTAAAGTAAATTCCTGTCTAGCCAATCCAATCGCGTCAACTAATGACCCTCCATCACCCATCGACAATTGACCCTCCAATAATGCTGCCACTCCTTTTGATATATGCTGCCCCGCCCGAGCCATCTCTTCGGCCGCCACTAATAATTCTTCTCCTGATCGAACGGTTCCCGTTACATCGACATAACGCAATACTCTATGAAACGACGACATCGCCGCCTGCATATCCTTCTGTGCTTCCTGTAATAGTATTTCCGCGTGTTTGAAACTTTCTTCACTTTCTTCAAAATCAGCTTCTGCTAAAGCTGCTTGGGCAAACACAGTGCTTTCATAAGCACTCTCTACTCGCCCCTTAACAGAATCCAGCGCTGATAACCCTTGGCCCACACCCTGCAAGCCCCACACCACTCCGTACAAACATAAAAAACCAATCAATAACAGTGCTGTATTAAAAACAGGCCTTTTGCCACGTAACGTAAATTTTGCCGCCCTGACATAGCGCACCGGCACATACATTAATTTTTTCAAACCAAAAAAGCTATTAAACAAAGACAAAAAGAATCCATTAGGTAGGTTAATTTTTTCTGAACTCTCCACCTCCTCCTGAACATTTTTCAAATCACCTTGCTCCTCTTTTTTCTCCGAAAACACATAAGGAACATCTCGCTCTGAAGAATAACCTGCTCTTTCTCGTTTCAACCGTCCTTTCGCTTTATTATTTATATGTTTAACCCCCACATCGCCCATTCCTACCTGACTCTTTCTACTTGCTAAAACTTCTACTGGCCGCTTCTTTCTCACTAATTTTATATCCCCCGACTTCTTAACAGCCCTTACTGAACCTACTGCCTGCTTAAAAAAACTCCCCATATATGGCGGCAAAGACAACGGAGCATTAGGACGCGACTTCATATACACATCTCCGGTGTGCCACTCTACACCAACATTTTTCCGAGCAGATAAGTATGGTGGCCTATTTGAAGGTATCTGAGTAACAATAGTTCTTTTCTCAAATTGAACATCTTTCTCTTTTTTTAGACGCGTTACTTCCTGATTCATCGGACGCCTCAAACGCACCGGCAATTTCCATGTTATTTTCACTACATTGGATACCGGCTTCTTTTTTTGGCCTTGTTTCTTTCTAAATTGCTCTGAAGGAATAATATCTAACACCCACTCATTGTAACGCTGTCACCACCCCCTCGTCTATCACAATTTTTATAAAAAAGCCGCTTATCTTCAAAAGATTACAGCTTATGTATAACAATCTTCACACCAACCCCTTATAATTACTACTCCAAGTCAACGCCCTTCTCATAAACTTCCAGCGTTTCCATCGCACATCTTCTCCAACTAAACTCCTCTGCCCTCATTTTTCCCACACCTTTTAATTCTTCTCTTCTATTACTATCTTTCAATAACTGCTCAATTGCCCTCGCAATCCCCGGAACATATTCAGGATTTACATACTCCGCTGCCGACCCCATTATTTCCGGCAAACTAGATACATTCGACGTAATCACCGGCGTCCCACAAGCTGCCGCTTCTAATGCCGGCAATCCAAACCCTTCATATAAACTAGGCAATACCAAGCATTCAGCCTCCGCATACAACGCCGGCAACAAATTATCTTTCACATGTCCCACATATATAATCTGATCACTTTCTAGCCTCAATAACCTCGCTACCTTATCCACTTCCACATACCCAGGCTTCGATTTTCCCGTTAGCACCAACCTTACTTTTGTCCCTTTTTGTATAACACAAGCAAACGCTTCCAGTAGTCTCTCCAAATTCTTATGATTCATCCAAACTCCCACATACAATATATATGGATCATTGCCTCCAACTAACAAACGAACGTTCCTCCTGTTTTCCCTTGAAATATTACAATTAAACTTATCCTCAACCCCCTCATGAATAACTTCTGACAATGGAAGCTTCAATGGTAATCCTCGTAAATCATCTGCTGTAGTTTTTGATACACAAATCAAAGCCCGTGCACGCTCCACTGCCTTCTTAAACACTTGCTCATATACTACTTGCCTAAATAATCCCTGCTGCGTCTGCCCAGGAAAAATAAATCGCGTTATATCATGCACCGTCACCACATATGGCTTATTAAACAACAACGGAATATTAAAGTTTGTAAAATGAAATAAGTCAGCCTCTATTTTATTTAACTGCCACAATAGTTTTGTTTGTTCCCGCCATGAATAATACGAATCTTCAATCTCCTTAAACTTAACTTTGCTATTCAAAGTTAACTTAACTACATCTTCTTTTGCCGCCAAAATATCTTTCCTGCCAACCAATATTATAAACTCGTGTTCAGAGTTAATCTTTAATAAATTATGCAACAAATTTCTCGTATACCGCCCCACTCCAGCCCAACCATATCCCCGTGCATCAATTGCTATTCGCATACTCAAAGAATAAGGCTCAAACACAAAACTACAAAGCACAATCTCCACTAACTACACTCCACAAAAAATTCATTATTCGAATTCCTATACCACACCCTCAATAACCTCTAACGTTTCTCTCGCCGCTCTATCCCATGAATATTTTTCTTTTATTGCTCTACTCACGCTCTCCTCCACTTCCGGTAAATCATTAAGCAACTCTTTCATTACCAACGCCAACTCTGCTGTATCAAACGGATCTATTAATGTCGCCCACTCCCCAACCACCTCCGGCAAAGAAGAATTATTTGATGTTATCACCGGCGTACCACTCATTAATGCTTCCAAGGGAGGAAAACCAAACCCTTCATATAGGCTGGGATAAACAAATAAATCAGCTAATTTATACAGCTCCCATTTATCTTCTTCACTAACAAAGCCTATTAAATGAATTCTTGATTTCATCCTCGAATTATTAAAAACCTCATCTATCTCACCCATCAACCATCCATCCGCACCAACAATTACTAAATCATGCTCAACTTCCAACGCTATCGCATCAAAAGCACGAATAATACCAGCTACGTTTTTACGTGGCTCAAGCGTTCCTAAATACATCACAAACTTATCCGGTAACTCATACCGCTTCTTTACGCGATCCACCCCACCCTTATTAACCAACCCCGCTACTCCAGAATATATTACTTTAATTTTCTTATGATAAATTTGATATAAACCCACCACATCCTCCTTCGTCGCTTCAGACACAGCAATTATCTTGTCAGTATTATGAAGCAAAACCCATGGACGCATTAGTTTATGCCATATTCGTCTACGCCATGAAAATAATTCCGGAAATCTTTCAAAGGAAAGATCGTGCACTATTGTCACTAACGGCATATTCGGTCCTAACGGAGTCAGCCGAAAGTTAGGCACAAAAAAACAATCTGCTTTCACCAATCCATCCCAACGAGGCCAATTTATTAAAAACTGAGATAAATTTAACAACTTATTTGGATACCTAAAACTACACACTTCCACTCGCTCACCAAAATCTGGCAAATCAACTTTCTTAGACGAATTATAGAATAAAAAATATTCATGTTGTGGTGCCACCCGCACCATTGCCCTAATAATCTGTATTGTATATTCTTCCACACCACTATGCCGCCCTTCCATTAACGATCGAACATCAACGGCTATACGCATCACGTTCTCTTTACACTCTCCACCAAAATAACCACATTAATACCCATAAAAAACACAAATATAAATGTAGCCACAACAATGGGCGCTTTAGACAATTTTTGCTGACCAATCCATGGCTCTGTTTCAACTACTCGAAAACGAAGTGCTGGTATCCCCTTGTCATGATAGCGTTCAACATTCTTTTTCATAACTGCCCGCACCCCTTCTGCTAAACGCTTCGTCTCTTCTCTATTCTTTCCATTTACTGTCACTTCAATAAGCTGCGGAGCTGTTTTAACTGATTTAATCTTTCGACCCAAAGCTCGTGGATCAACATCTCCAAGCTTAATTTCAGATTCTTTATACGCCTCCACAATAACTTCCGGTGTTTTTATCCATTGCGCCAATGTTGCCGTAAATAAATCTGTTGCTTGCAATGCATAATATCCATCAAAACTGTAATCAGACACTTCTTCCCGCTGACTTAAAGAAACTAAATATGAAAAATGGACTTCATAACTTGCTCCGACTCCACGCACAACCAACCAAGCAGCAATAGCCAATACAAAGCTAATCACTAACACGGTCGGCATTTTTTGTTGTACCACCCGCCAATATTGTTCAAAAACACTCATATTTACTTATTCCTATAATTAAAAGCTATCCACTGATTGTGCACCTCTTCCTGTATTTTGTGCAAGAACCGATCTCTGCGAAATAGTTCTGCATGCCTACGAATACCAGCCGAATCCCAAGTCAGCCTTGAAAAAAGTGAAATAGCATTACTTAAACTATCAACGTCCTGTTTATCAAAAAATAGACCAGTTTTTCTTTCCACTACTGTTTCCAACGCACCACCAGCCCTGTAAGCAAGCGTAGGTTTACCACACGCCGCCGCCTCCAGTGGCGTTATACCAAAATCCTCTTCCTGCGGAAATAATAATGCTTTTGCTCCTCCATATAACATTGCTAATTCTCCCTCTGGTACAAAACCCATAAACTCAGTCCATCTTCCTCCTCTTCGTCGTAACTCATTCTCCTCTGGACCAGTTCCTACTATTTTTAAAGGCACCTTCAACCGCTCACATGCATCAATTGCCAAATCAATCCTCTTATACGGCACCAAACGCGACACTATTAAAAAATAATCTCCAACATTTTGAACAACATCAAATAATTCCACATTTATCGGTGGAGGTATAACCACTGATTCACGCCCATAATATTTCTCAATACGACGCGCCACAAATTTAGACAATGTTATATACGAATCAACCCTCTGCGCCGCATAATAATCCCATAAACGAATATACGATAAAGCTATTGGCGCTAAGTGCTGCAACCAAGGACCCGATGAAAATTCCCGCACATAACGATGACTATCATCCCACGCATAACGAATTGGTGTAAAACAGTAAGATATATGCATGGTGTCCGGTCCAGTAAGTATTCCTTTCCCAAAACTATGCGAATCTGACAACACAACATCAAATCCACTAAAATCAAACTGTTCAATTGCCAACGGCATAAGCAAAGGGAAAAAACGATGGTGTCGACGGGCTCCCGGCATTTTCTGCAAAAACGATGTTCTAACTCGAGACTGATCAAATGAACCTATCATACTCTTTTGATCATGCACCAACGTAAAAACCGGCGCATTGGGAAATAGCTCCATTAACGCCAACAACACGCGCTCTGCCCCTCCAAACTGCGTCAAGTAATCATGAACAAGCGCAACTCTCATATTGAATATCCCCCTTCATGTTTTTTAATCTTACAACAACTTAATGTTTTGTAAAAAACATCTTTTAGACTTTCTATAATATCAAAAAATTATTCTTGCACCCCTCGCTCCTTCATAGCACGCTAACTACATGGTCAAAAAATCCTCCATTAAACAAACTCACAAGGATGATAACGAACCAGCTACCAAGGGCTTTGTTCAAAACGAGATTGCAGAACTGGCTAAAACTGTAAAAGTAGGCTTCGATAATACCGCCACTAAAGACGACTTAAAAAAGTTTTTTACCAAAGACGACTTGAAAGCAATGAAAAACGAAATTATCTATGAGTTCGAAGTTATTGCCGAGAACATCCACAAGAACGTTGCCGGAGCCAACAAAGATGAAGTTTCCCTAATTAAAAACCAACAAATACCAGATCTCAACGACCGAGTGAAAATAGTAAAAGAGAAAGTCGGCGTTCCAGTTGGCCCTCGCTACAATCCCAACTGAACTTAATCTATATTGCTCTCTATCGAATACACTTCTCAGAATAGCTCTGTTTTTTACACTGCATTCCTGTCCGTAAACAATATTTTCATAGTCTTTACCAACAACACTACATCCAGCCAGAAAGACCAATTCTCAATATAGCCGATATCAAACCTAGCCTCCTGCTCAAAAGGCAATCCAGCACTCCCTTGTACTTGTGCCATTCCTGTCATGCCAGGCTTTATTGTAAACAATCTTTTGTGGTGCCTGTCGTATCGCTCCACCTCTTTTGGTAAATGCGGACGCGGTCCAACTAAACTCATCTCTCCAACCAATACATTAAACAACTGCGGCAACTCATCAATCCTAGTACGACGTAAGAATTTTCCCACTTTTGTTATGCGCGGATCATCTCTCATCTTAAATAACGGACCACCAGATCGTTCATTAGAGTTTTCTCTAAGTTCTTCCTCAAACTTAGCCGCATTCTTCCCTCCATAATTATCACCAGTACAATACACTTCTCGCATACTTCGAAACTTATAAATATCAAAATTCTTTGTATTTCTCCCTACCCTGGTCTGACGATAAAAAATCGGTCCATGCGAATCCAGTTTTATAAATATTGCAACAATCAAAAAAGGTATTGCCATTAACAACAACCCAAAAATTGAACCCACCAAATCCACCGTTCGTTTAGCTACTCGACCCCAACCATCTAAAGTCGTACGCATCAATTCCATTAAAGGCACCGGTCCAATATGACGAAAACGTACACGAGGCGCATACGTTTCAAATAGATCAGGCACATACTTATAATCAATGCGTTTCTGTTCACAAAAATCCAACACCATTAATGTATCTTCAACAGGCAATGTTGGATCTGTCTGTATCACTTCATCGATTCCCTCATCCTTATACGCTCTTTCTAAAGATTCCCAACGCGCAATCCCAGGCCGTCCAACAACCCGATATCCCATTTGTGGTTTCTTTTCAAACATCTCAAATAACTGTCGACCAATCCTACCATTACCAACTAACAACACCCTATAAACACCATATCCTTTTTTCAACATAGCTACCTGCACTCTCCTCACTCCTATTCTAGCCAACGACACGAAAATAATTGATAGTATGTAAGCCGCCAATAAAATAAATCTTGATTGAAACAACTCAGCACTCAAAAAAATAAATACAATCACTCCCATAAACCCCATAGATATTCCGGAAAATATCTTTGTTTGCTCATCTAGCAATCTCCGCCTAGCCTGCATGGTATACAAACCCTGTAAAGCAAAAACTGCTATTACTACAAACGACACAACAGTAACTAATTGTAAATATTCAATTATCGGCAAATCTAAAATAAATACTGCCGGCCTCACACTATGCACATATGCATTTGTCCGCAAATAATATGCCACTGCTCCAGCAAAAAATATTGCCAAGAAATCCAGCGGTAACAAAATTGCATCAAATATAAGTTCTGAACGCTTCATATAATCCAATTAATTTCGAAAAAATAACTCTCCAGGAATTACCCTGAACAACAACTTTGTACCGATAACCACTCTTTTGTCAAGACAACCTGACATGTAAAATACATTGTACGCCGTCAATAACAACTCACGCAACCAAACAAAAACAATAATTTGACATAATAAAGCAATAATACTATAGTATACATGTTGAGATGAGTGAATGGTCGCTCTTAGCCTCATTTAAGAGGTTAACAGAGGAAAGTCCGGACACTCTATGTGTTCTTTTTTTAATACATAGCCAAAGGTGGCAGATAACGTCTGCTGGGAGCAATCCTAAGGCCTGAAACAGGTGAACATTCTAGATAAAACACATGTGATATCTAAAATGCGCCCTATTACAGTGAAAAGTGCAACAGAAACATATCGCTCTTCAACGATCTCGTTGAAGTGTAAGATTGAAATCGTGCGGTAAGAGCGCACGCAGCTGTGTGGTAACACACGGTTGGGGTAAACCCCACCTAGTGCAACTCCAAGCAGTTATAAGCCATTTGGTATATAACAGGTAGGAGGCATTGAGGTCTATTGTGAGATAGACCCCAGATAGATGATCATTCTTCCCGCTCCGGCG
>SDBS01006923.1_pt1 | contig 11025 bp, 14 predicted proteins | sample 2277091 | NCBI WGS metagenome assembly SDBS01 (sample SAMN10404972, study PRJNA504765) | marine sediment metagenome | isolation source: marine sediment core GS10_PC15, 163 cmbsf | place: Arctic Ocean: Southern Knipovich Ridge | collected 2010 | reverse complement strand
CAAGCCGGACACCGGAACGCCGCTGCGGCCGGGCATGGTGATCGCGATTGAGCCGATGGTCAACCTGGGCGACTGGCGGACGAAGCGGGACGACGACGAGTGGACCGTGCGGACGATCGACGGTGCGCTGTCCGCGCACTTCGAGCACACACTGGCGATCACGGACGGCGAAGCCGAAGTGCTAACGTTGCCGTAAGAGTATGAGTATCTGTAGACTTAGTATTTTGGGCGACCAACTCAGGGAGGAGAATGCCCCGCAAGGGGTGAATGGCTAAGAAAGAAGCAATCGAGGTCGAGGGAACCGTGAAGGAGAATTTGCCCAACGCCATGTTTCGTGTAGAATTGGCTAACGGGCACAGGGTGCTTGCCCACGCGTCCGGCAAGATCCGGATGCACTATATCCGAATCCTCCCCGGTGACAGAGTCCTGGTCGAGCTATCCCCTTATGACTTGACCCGTGGCAGAGTCACTTATCGTTTCAGGTAGGTTATGAAGGTTCAGGCGTCAGTTAAAAAGCGTTGCGAAAGGTGCAAAGTCGTCGTGCGTAAGCGCGTCGTCCGCATCGTCTGCCCGAACCCCCGCCACAAGCAGAGGCAAGGTTAAGAGAGTCATATGGCCCGAATTTCCGGCATAGACATTCCCCGCGACAAGAAGGTCGACATTTCGCTGTCGTACATCTACGGCATCGGCCGGCCCACCGCGGAGAAGATATGCGCTTCCGTCGGCGTCTCTGGTGAAGCCAAGGTACGCGACCTGAGCGACGAAGAAGTCTCCCGCATCCGCGAGTTCATCGACAAGAACTTCACCGTCGAGGGTGAGCTTCGCAAGCAGGTGCGCCAGGATATTCAGCGCCTCATCGAGATCAACAGCTATCGCGGCATCCGGCACCGCCGCGGCCTGCCCGCGCGCGGGCAGCGCACGAAGACGAACGCACGCACCAAGCGCGGCCCGCGCCGCACCGTCGCCGGCAGGCGCCGCGCCGCGGTCAAGAAATAGCCCAGACCCAGAAGGACAAACAATGGCAGAACGCAAGAGCAAACCACGACGACGCGAAAAGAAGAACGTGCCAGTGGGCCGTGCTTACATCACATCGACGTTCAATAACACCGTTATCACGCTGACCGACCCCAACGGCGCCGTACTCTCGTGGGCTTCCGCCGGAACCGCCGGCTTCAAGGGCTCCCGCAAGAGCACACCGTACGCCGCTGGCCTCGCCGCCGAAGCCGCCGCCCGCCGGGCGATGGACCACGGCCTGCGCCAGGTCGAGGTGCGCGTGAAGGGCCCCGGCAGCGGCCGGGAGGCGGCGATTCGCTCGCTGCAGTCCAGCGGCCTGCAGGTGACGCTGATCCGCGACGTGACGCCGATGCCGCACAACGGCTGCCGGCCACCCAAGCGGCGGCGAGTGTAACCGCCGATGGCCCGATATACCGACGCTCGTTGCCGGCTGTGCCGTCGCCTTGGCGAGAAGCTCTATCTCAAAGGCGACAAGTGCTACTCCAACTGCGTCTTCGACAAGCGCCCGTTTCCGCCCGGACCGCGCCAGTCGCGGCGCCGCAAGGTGTCCGACCGTGGTCTGCAGTGGCGAGAGAAGCAGAAGGCGCGTGCCATCTACGGCGTGCTGGAGAGTCAGTTCCGCAAATACTACGAAGACGCCGTCCGCCGCCCGGGCGTCACCGGCGAGACGCTCCTGCGGACGCTGGAGCTGCGGCTGGACAACGTCATCTACCGTCTGGGCCTCGCCGATTCCCGGCAGCAGGCGCGGCAGGTGGCGTCGCACGGTCTTTTCGCGATCAACGGTCGCCGGACCACGATCGCTTCACACATCCTTAAGCCGGGCGACGTCGTGAGCTGGAGCCCGCGTGGAGAAAAAAGCGAATATTTCAAACTTGTTAGTGAAAAGGTCGCGAGTAAAGAAATACCCTCCTGGGTCAGCCGCGATGACACTGCCATGACAGGCAAGGTCAACGAGCTGCCGGAGATGGAGGAGATCGGCGCCAAGTTTAACGCGGCGACGATCGTGGAATACTACTCGCGGTAGAGGTGGAAATGCTAGAACAGCAATTGTTCCGGGGAGCCGGAGCCGCAACCACGCAGCAGCCTTCCGATGAGCCAATGATCGAGGTCGAAGAGTCGGCCGATGATTACGCTCGCATCGTCGCGACGCCCCTGTTGCCGGGGTTCGGCATCACGCTGGGCAACGCCCTGCGGCGCGTTCTCTTGAGTTCGCTCCCGGGCGCCGCGGTCACGTCCGTCCGCATCGAAGGCATCCAGCACGAGTTCTCGACGATACCCAACATCAAGGAGGACTCCATCGAGTTCATCCTCAACGTCAAGGAGATCCGCCTGCGCGCGCTCTCGGACCGCGCCGGCATGCTCGTCCTCGATCACACTGGCCGCGGCGGAGCCGTGACGGCCGCCGACATCCAACTTCCAGAGCACTTCGAGATCGTCAATCCGGACCTGCACCTGGCCACAATCGACAGCAAGAGCGGCAAGCTCTACGTCGAGTTCAACGTGGAGCAGGGGCGCGGTTACGTCCCGGCCGGCCATGTCGATGGCACCCAGCTCGGCGTCATACCTGTCGACGCCATCTTCTCGCCGGTGCGCAAGGTCAACTACCGCATTGAGCACACGCGCGTCGGCCAGGCGACGAACTACGACAAGCTGACGATCGAACTCTGGACCGACGGCACGCTCACGGCCAGCGAGGCCGTGAGCAAGAGCGCGGACATCCTCATCGAGCAGTTCAAGCTCTTCTCGCACATGGGCCGCCCGGCGATGCCAATGGTCGAACGCGGCCTGGGCGCCGGAATCCAGCTCTCGCCCGAAAGGTACAACATGGCGATCGAGGACCTGAACCTTTCGATGCGCGCCTACAACTGCCTGCGCCGCAGCGGTCTGATGACCATTGGCCAGGTGCTGGAGAAGAGCGAAGAGGAGCTGCTGGCGCTGCGCAACTTCGGGCGCAAATCCTACGACGAGCTGCGGGAACGCCTCGACGAAATAGGCCTGCTGCCTGCAGGCGACGATGGCGAGGAAGAGATCCTCGACGCACTACCGCTGGACGCCGAAGAGCGGCCCATCGGTGCCAAGCCGGAGTCCCCCCCGGAGCCTGAAACTGTTGCCGTGGCCGAACCGGAAGCCGAAGCGGTGCCTGACACCGAACCGGCGCCCGTCGGCCGCCGCACGAAGAAGGCCAAGGCGAAGGCCGAGCCGGCCGCCGAAGGCGATGGCGGCGATGAAGAAATGCCCGAATGGAAGCGTAAGCTCCTTGAGCTGACCGACGGTGAGGGCGAGGACTAGGTGGCTCATCGCATCACCGGCCGCAAGCTCGGCCGGCCGACCGATCACCGCCTGGCGATGTTCCGCAACCTCGTCACGGATCTGCTCAAGTACGAGAAGATCATCACGACAGAGGCCAAGGCGAAGGAGATGCGCGGCTTCGCCGAGCGCATGATCACGCTCGGTAAAAAGGGCGGCCTGCCGGCGCGCCGAAGGGCGCTCGGCTTCGTCTACGACAAGGCCGTCGTCGACAAGATCTTCGACGACCTGGCGGAGCGCTACGCCGACCGGCCTGGCGGCTACACGCGGGTCATCAAGCTGGGCCCGCGCGGTGGCGACGCCGCGCGCATGGCGCAGATCGAACTGGTGGGGTCGGAGGTCTAGCCTCGCCGGCGAAGGCCAGACGGCCGAGGGGCGCCGGATAACTTGAATGGAAACGGGTCTCGCCGCATAGCGCTCCTGGTCGAGTACCAGGGGACAGCCTACGGAGGGTCCCAGTACCAGAAAAACGCACCGACGGTGCAGGGCGCGCTGGAGCGGGCCCTGGGAACGTTAACAGGCGAACCTATACGGGTGGCGATGGCAGGCCGGACGGACGCCGGAGTCCACGCCCGGGGACAGGTGGCGGCTTTTCCTACGGAGAGCCGGCGCCGAATCGATGTCTTCGTGCGGGGGACGAACGCGCACCTGCCGGAAGACATCGCCGTACACGCCGCCGCCGTGGTCCCCGCGGAGTTCGATCCGCGGCGACACGCTCGGCGCCGCTGGTACCGATACACGCTTGACCTGCGCTCGGAGCGCCCGGCTCTCGATCGCGAGGTCGTCTGGCGCGTCGGGCCGAGCCTCGACCTTGTGGCGATGGCAACGGCGGCACGGCACCTGGAAGGGTGCCACGACTTCGCCGCCTTCACCGCGCCGTCTGAGGCGAGGCGCAGGCGGACGGAACGAGTGGTCCACGGCACGTCGCTTGTGCAAAGAGGCAAGGCCGCCTGCTTCGACATCGAAGCCAACGCCTTCCTCCCGCACATGGTGAGGCGTATCATGGGCACACTTGTCGAGGTCGGACGCGGCAAGCTGTCTCCCGAAGCGTTCGAGCGTCTTCTGCGCGAGGCGACGCCGGGAGAAGCGAGTCGTACGGCCCCTGCCCGGGGCCTCTGCCTGATGAAGGTTCGCTACGAAAGCGGGTTGTTTGACGATGAAACGGATGAAGACCTACAGCCTTTCGGCTAAGGACATAGAGAAAGAATGGGCCGTGGTTGACGCCTCGGGCCAGATCTTGGGCCGCCTTGCGACGCAGGTGGCCGGCTTGCTCATGGGTAAGCACAAGGTCTCCTACTCGCCCCACCTGGACATGGGCGACTACGTCATCGTCGTAAACGCCACGCAGATCAAAGTCACCGGCAATAAGCTGGAGGACAAGATCTACTACCGCCACACCGGCTACATGGGCGGCCTCAAGGAGGAGAATCTCGGTACCCTCCTGGAGCGGCGCCCGGAACGTGTCGTCGAGCTTGCCGTTCGCGGGATGCTGCCGCGCAACAAGCTGGCGAAGCACCTGCTGCGTCACTTGAAGGTCTACGGCGGCCCCGACCACCCGCACGAAGCCCAGGTCAACATCTCGCGCAAGCGCGCCGCCAGCCGCCAGCCGGCCGTGGCTGCTACCTCGGAGAAGAAATCATGACGGACGAACCCAAGACTGAGATGGTCACGCCGCCCGGCGAATACTTCTACGGCACCGGCCGCCGCAAGGAATCAGTCGCCCGCGTGCGCCTGTATCCCGGCTCCGGCAACATCCTGATCAACGGCAAGCCGTACATGGAGATGTTCAGCCGGTCCGTCTACCAGATCAAGATCCGTCAGCCGCTGGAAGTGACCAGCACCCTCAGCCAGTTCGACGTCTACGCCAAGATCAAAGGCGGCGGAATCACCGGCTGGGCTGACGCCCTCGCCCATGGCATCTCCCGCGCGCTGCTCGTTGTTGACGAGAACCATCGCCAGGTGCTGCGCCGCGCCGGCCTCCTCACGCGCGACTCGCGCGTCAAGGAGCGCAAGAAGCCCGGCCTCAAGCGCGCACGGAAGGCGCCTCAGTACACCAAGCGCTAGCGCGAGAGACAAGAGACAGGAAACGGAAGACAAGGGGCAGGTTTCGGCCTGCCCCTTTCGCTTACTTCTGCTGGGCCAGCCAGGCCTTCAGCTCGTCGATCACGGCTGTCGGCGTTGGGTCTTCGCCGTAGAGGAACGCCAGGTAGGCGCTGACGTAGTCACCGAAGAGGACGAGGGAGAGCATCTGCGCCAGCGCGCTCACGCCGCGCGTCTCGACTGAGTGCACGGCGACGCCGGCGCGCGCCAGCAGCTCCTTCGTGAAGCTGTAGCGCAGCTGCACGCGCTCATGCACGAGGCCGGCGGACTCAAGGAAGACCACCGCCGTGCGGTCGGCGATCTCGCGCGGGAAGGAGTAGCCGATGATCGCGTTGTGGTGGATCTCCGGCAGTTCGTCGAAGGACGCCCACGACTTGCCGGACTCGTTGAGCTGCGCCTTCCAGCGTCGTGCAACCTCGATCAGCGGGCCGGCCCCGTAGACCACCGGCATTCTGCCCTGCAGGTCGCGTGCCATCCGCTTCGCCGGGTTAGTCTTGGTCGGTGCGTCCTCGGCGATCTCTCGCACGAGCGCATCGAGGACGGCGGCCGCCTCGTCGACGTCGGCGGCGACGCTCTGCATCAGCCGCAGTGACGCCGCGATAGCGAGCAGCGGCATCAGGCTCCAGCCGAAGGCGGCGCGCGGCTCGCCGTCGTAGTCGAACGTGAACGACGGCACGCCGTTGGCCCGCGCCGTCGCCAGGAGCTGCCCGCCGGTCGTGATGACGATCTTCGGCGCCGGCATGGCCAGCGCCTGGCCGAACGCCGAGAGCACCTCCTCCGTGTCGCCGCTGAAGCTGGACGCGATCACCAGCGTGCGTTCATCGACGTACGGGGGCAGGTCGTACGCGCGGACGTTGAAGACGGGGACGGCGCACTCGCGTTCGAGCAGCGCCCGCCAGATGTCGCCGGCGATCGCCGAACCGCCCATGCCCAGCACAGCGATGCGGTCGATCTCCTGGTAAGAGCGGGGGAGTTCAAGGCCGCGCGCCGTCTTCCAGGCGTCCCGGCACTGGTCCGGGAGCCCCCGCAGGCAGGACAGCATGCCGCCGGGGTCGAGTTTGGCCAGCGCGGCAGCGTCGTCGAGCGCCTCAGACGCGCTCACGCGCTCGTCAGCCCGCGCACAGCGTCCAGTACAGGTCTCACGAGCGCTTCGTCGCGCACCTCGGTGTATATCCGCATGAGCGGCTCTGTTCCGGAGAGCCGAATAAGCGCCCAGGCGCCGTCCGGCAGCACGAAGCGCAGACCATCGGCCCGGTCGTAGCTCCTCACGGGCAGGCCGGCGATCTCCTTCGGCTCGATCGTTGGCAGGAGCTGCTCGATGCGGTCGCGTTCGGCCGGCGTCATCGTAATGTCGTCCCGGTCGTAGTAGTGCGCGCCGACCTTCCTGAACAGCTCGTCGATGATCGCCGCCAGGTCCTTGCCCTTGCGGGCCATCATGTCAAGCAGGTAGAGACCGGAGAGCACGCCGTCTCGTTCCGGCAGGTGGCCGCGGAAGGCGAAGCCGCCGGACTCCTCACCGGCGATCAGGGCGTCGGTCTCGCGCATCTTGGGGCCGAGGAACTTGAAGCCGACGGACGTCTCGTGCACCGGGACGTCGTACAGCTCGCCCAGCCTGTTGACCATGCTGGTCGTCGTGATCGATTTGACCAGCGGCCCGCGGTCGCCGCGGACCTCAAGCAGATAGTACGCCAGGAGCGCATACGTCTGGAGCTGGTTCACGAAGTCGCCGTTGGCGTCGAGGACTCCGATGCGGTCCGCGTCGCCATCGGTGCAGAGCGCAATTTGAGCGCCGTAGTCCTTGACCGCGGCTGCGGTGATCTCCAGGTTGCGGGGGATCGGTTCGGGGTTGTGCATGCCGGGGAACGCCGGATTGTACTCGCTTCGGATCTCGCGCACCCGCGTTTCGCCGCCGCCGACAAGTTCCGAGAGGTAGCCGGCGCCCGCACCGTGCATCGAGTCGACGACGACGCTGAGGCCGGCGTCGCGGATCGCCCCCAGGTCGAGCAGGCGGCCCAGGTGCTCGATGTAGGCTGGCTTCGGGTCGAACTTCTCGACGAGCCCGCGTGAGACCGCCTCGTCGAGCGGTACGCGAGGCACGTCTGTGCCGTAGCTTTCGCCGATGCGCGCTTCGATCTGCGACAGCACCTCCGGCGGTGCCGCGCCAGCGTACTCCGTGCGCACCTTGAAGCCGGAGTACTCCGCCGGGTTGTGGCTCGAAGTGATGACGACGGACCCGGCGGCCTCGTCCCGGACGATCTCGTAGCCGATGACGGGCGTTGGCGCCGGGGCAGACGCCAACCGCACCTTGATCTCGTTGGCGGCGAAGACCTCGGCGACGGCCGCCGCGAACGCCTCGGACTGAAAGCGCGTGTCGTAGCCGACGATCATGCCGCGGTCGGCGAGTCCGGCGCTTTTGATGTAGTCGGCCGTGCCCTGAGCGCAGTAGCGGACGTTGGCGAAGGTGAACTCGTCGGCGATGATCGCCCGCCAACCGTCGGTGCCGAACTTGATGGGTGAGTCTTTCACGCAGCCAACATCTCACAACACCCGCCGCTTACGTTCCAGAGCGCCGAGCCGATTCTCGTTGACAAACGCGCCGATGCCTCAGCCACGTTCGCCCGCAAGCTCGCGCTCCGCCTCGGAGACGTCCTTGACGCTGTCGATGGGCCGCCAGTAAGCCTCGCTCTTGAACCCGAAGAGTTTGCCCTCGGCGGCTAGCGCCGGAAACGTCTCGGTCTCGTGGTCGCCCTTGTCCGGAAGCAGCGCGAAGAACGAGCGCGAGAGCACGTAGATTCCGGCGTTGATCCAGTAGGGCAGCACCGGTTTCTCGCGGAACGACGTGATCCGGCCGTCTTCGTCGACGTCGACGACGCCGTATGGGCTCTTCAGCGGCGTCAGCATGACCGAGGCGCTCGCACCACGGGCGCGGTGGTACGCGATCATGTCGGCGAGCGACTGGTCGGTCAGGATATCGCCGTTGCAGGCGACGATCGTCTCCTCGCCCTCGGGCACGAGCGCGAACCCCTGGTTGAGCGCGCCGCCGCGGCCCAGTGGCTCCGTCTCGACCGAGTACTGAACGCGGACGCCAAACGACGAGCCGTCGCCGACGTGCGCCTGCAGGACGTCCGCCCGGTAGCCGCAGAGGAAGACGGCGTCCGTGACGCCGTTCTCGCGCAGCCACTCGAGCTGCCGCTCGACGATCGGCCGGCCGGCGACCGGCACCATGTTCTTCGGCCGGTCATTCGTCAGAGGCCGCAACCGCTCACCTTCACCGCCGGCTATGATCAGCGAGTACATCAGGCGCGCGACCGCGCCAGCCGAGAGACTACTCCGGCACCGAGCGCCGCGAGCGTCAGCCCCGCCATCATTGCGAGCGGCCCGCGTGCCGCCGATCTTGGAGCGCCGCCGGTGTTTGGCAGCGTTTCGGGCGACGATGGTGGTCCGGTCACTTCAAACGTGTGATTGTAAGTGTCTGGAACATCCCGGCCTACATCCACGCTTGCTACGACATCGTAGGTTCCGGTCGCTAGCTTGCCAACGTTCTCAGTGACGGTGAAGCTGTCGACCGCGGTCAAGCAGGCGTTCCCGTAGACGTCGATCGTGATAGTTATCGCGTTCTCCTCGATCGAGTGGAACTGCTGAATAGGGGGAACGGGAACTACGCAAGGCGTCTGACCCGTCACTGTGATCAACACATCGTCGTCGACGGTGGGATTCACCGGCTCGATCGAGATTCCGGCGGGGTCTGCGGACGCCGGTCCGGGTCCGATCATCGCCAGTCCAGCGATCGCTAAGGCTGCCGCAACGACCAGGCGCATATCAGGCCCGCTGCGTTTCCCCGGCTGGCGTCTCGGCGCCGAGTTTCGCCGCCGCCGCGCGCAGTTCGTCGGCCTTGTTCGTCTCCTCCCACGGCGCGTCGATGTCCATACGGCCGAAATGCCCGTATGAGGCGGTCGGCCGGTAGATCGGGCGGCGCAGATTGAGGTCGCGGATGATCCCCCTGGGGCTGAGATCGAAGTGTTCGCGGACGAGCTGCTCGATCGTTCCGTGGTTGGCCTTGTGCGTGCCGAACGTCTCGACAGAGACGCCGATCGGCTGCGGATGCCCGATGGCGTACGAGAGTTCGACTTCGCAGCGGTCCGCCAGCCCGGCGGCGACGATGTTCTTGGCAACCCAGCGCGCGGCGTATGAGGCCGAGCGGTCCACCTTCGACGGGTCCTTTCCGGAGTACGATCCGCCGCCGTGCCGGCCAATGGCGCCGTAGGTGTCGACGATGTTCTTGCGCCCGGACAGTCCGCTGTCCGCCGCCGGGCCGCCCAGGACGAACGATCCGCTGCGGTTGATGTGGACCTCCGTCTTGTCGTCGATCCAGCGGCCGAGGACGGGCTTGATAACGTGCTCGTTGATGTCGCTCTTGAGCTGTTCGATCGTAACGTCGGGGTCGTGCTGTGCGGCGACAACGACGGCGTGCGCGCGCTTCGGCTTGCCGAACTCGTACTCGATCGTCACCTGCGACTTGCCGTCGGGGCGCAGGTAGGGGAGCGTTCCGTCCTTGCGCACCTGCGCCAGGCGCAGGCAGAGGCCGTGCGCCAGGCTAATGGGCAGGGGCATCAGCTCCGGCGTCTCGTTGCAGGCGAAGCCCAGCATGATCCCCTGGTCGCCGGCGCCCTCGTCCTCGCCGACGGCGTCCGAAATCTCCCGCGACTGCTCCTTGACGGAGACGATGACGCCGCAGCTCTCGGCGTCGAAGGCGTACTCCGGCTTTGTGTAGCCGATGTCGGCGATGACGTCGCGAACGATCTTTGTGATATCAACGTAATGGCTGGTGGAGATCTCGCCCATCACCATCACGAGGCCGGTCGTCGCCACGACTTCGCAGGCGACGTGGCCGTCCGGGTCGTTGGCGATGATCTCGTCGAGGATCGCGTCGGCGATCTGGTCGCAGACCTTATCCGGGTGGCCCTCCGTCACGCTCTCGGACGTGACCAGAAGGCTGGGGCTGCTCATGAACGTCATCGTCATTGGGGTTCGCTCCTCCTTGTGGATTTCGGGTGCCATTCAGTCGTTGTGCGGGTAAGGATCGGTCCAGTACTCTGGGCCGCGAGCGGAGACGCTACGCGCGTGGAGAGTGAACCGTTCAAGTGAGCGGCCGCGCTTGATACACGTGGGGTCCGCTTCGGCGGATGGGGTGCAAGTCCCCCGCTCTCCGCTCGATTTGCTTTGACACTCTGGCCCCCCGGCCCGATAATTGAATCGGTATCAAGCGCGGCCGCCACTCGGCGGTTGGGAGCAGGCGAAAGCCTGTTCCCTCTTCTTTTCCGCACTTAAGTGCCCACTTCCCAGCTGTTTAGATAGCGCTCCTGCTCTTCCGTGAGCGTGTCGATCTCGATGCCCATCGACTTCAGCTTCAGGCGCGCGACCTCGTTGTCGATCTCCGGCGGGACCGTGTGCACACCAATCGCCAGCTTGTCCTGCGAGCGTGTGATCAGCTCGGCGGCGAGCGCCTGGTTGGCGAAGCTCATGTCCATCACGCTCGCCGGGTGGCCCTCCGCCGCGGCGAGGTTGATCAGGCGCCCTTCGGCCAGCAGGAACACCTTGCGGCCG
>SDBS01006922.1_pt1 | contig 11026 bp, 9 predicted proteins | sample 2277091 | NCBI WGS metagenome assembly SDBS01 (sample SAMN10404972, study PRJNA504765) | marine sediment metagenome | isolation source: marine sediment core GS10_PC15, 163 cmbsf | place: Arctic Ocean: Southern Knipovich Ridge | collected 2010 | reverse complement strand
GGTCGGATTCGAATACATCAGTTCGAAGTAGAAGAAGAACACTGATTAACCTTAGTATCAATGATTCATTGAAAGACTTTATCCCTTCTGTATCTCTATAATTAGGAGAAGTTGAGAGCTTAATTTCCACAGCAATAAGTCTTTTACCATACTCAAGAACAAAATCCACCTCCTTACCACCCACCGTCCGCCAATAATATATTCTGGCCTTTGGTGTCAAAAGTTCACATAACACGGTTAAATGCAATAACATCATTGATTCAAAAATACTTGCTGACTCTTTGGCAGATTTCAAAGAAGATTCCTCAAAATATAATGGTTCATTCATTAAAAGGGTACTTTTGCCGTCCCACGCGTCAACCTGATCTTACCATGAGCTGGTAACGGCTCGTTCTTGCCGGAAAATCTTCGCTGAAATTACCGGAGGCAGGTCCTATTTCTTCAAGATTTGGAATGCCATTCTACTTACTAACCAGGCTAAATGCAAGGCTCGCAAAAAGCGATCGAAGTGACCAGACTTACTTAAAGAGGATGAGCTGTAACGAATGGCAAGCTCTCCAGAATATGAGGAGGCTAGCTGAGGGTAAATAGAGTTAGTGACGTACTTCCGATGTCGGAATTCTCTTTCTGCAATTACCTGGAAGCAGAATCCAGCTTTAATATCAAGTCAACTGCCTCAGCCAGGTCCGAGGCAGTGTAATCTGCTCGATTCTTGCCCGTAGTGTCACCTCTATTCTCACCATTTTTGATCATTATGGTAGTACATCCCACACGCTGTCCTGTTTCTATATCGGAAATTTTATCGCCTACCAGATAAGACTTTTTAGGGTTGAAAGCAAAATCTTTGGCTGCTTTTAGCAAAAGGCCAGCTTTTGGTTTTCTATAGTCACATTTATCCTCAGGCTTATGCGGGCAATAATAGACTGCCTCGATCTTCCCTCCTGTTTGGGATACACTTTTCGTCATTCGGCGATGGATATCTTCCACTGCCTGTTGGGAGGTAATGCCTCTAGCCACCCCAGCCTGGTTGGTTACTACAATCGTCATATAATGATTATCATTTAAGCATTTCAGCGCTTCTTTTGCTCCCGGAATCCAGACAAATTCATCCCAGGATTTGACATAATCATCCCTGTCTCTACAGATTACTCCATCTCTATCAAGAAAGACCACTCTGGAGAAAACCTTCTTATCTTTCCGATGAGCCTCAAGTAAGATATCTTTGATTTTCTCAATCTGGGAAGAAGGTAATTTGTCTAAAGTTTTTTTTAACTCTCTTAGATAATTCTCAACAAAACTCATTCTATCTTTTCCTTTCATCTTCCCCTCGTTGCTCTCTAACTTTTTAACTTTCTTAAATGTTTCTGTTCTCATTATCCGAAGCATGAGCATATGAAAGTTGAGAACCAGTAAGTCATTAAGGAGGTATGTAAGATGTCTACGGCTTTAAAGAAAATGGATAAAGCTGAACTGATCAATTTAGAACGGTTAGTTCATCTGCTAAGAGGACTCAGCCGAGCAGAACTTGAGACCCTAGAGATTCTCTTAGATGAAGAGGCTTCCAGAACTATCATCCAGTCCCTTAAGGAGCTGCAGCAAAACAAACGGATACCAATTGATGAGTGGTAAATCCTACCAAATCTTTATGGCTCCGTCCGCTCACAAGCGATACAAAAAATTCGATTCTTCTTTGCAACAGAAGATTCAACAAGAAACATCAAGGATAGCAGAAGAGCCTCATCGTTATGAGGAGCTAAAAGGGCCTTTAAGAGGAATCCGATCCCACCGCTTCGAATATAGAAAGACAGAATACCAAATTGCTTATCATTTCACCTTCCTCAATATCGTAGATTATAATCAGCAATAACTATAATAAAAATGTTGTTTATAGTCAAAGATACCCTTTTTGGCCAATTTTTCCTTCGTTTAAGGAAAAATCTCTTTCCCCCGAGAGAAATTTGCTGAGCAAACTCCTTTTTTCCAGAAAACGTATAAGAAAGATCGAATACTTAAACTACCTCAGCATTCTTACAGAACCAATCAAAGACAGCCATACAAACCAAGTGAGTGGACAACAATCTTCTATAATTAGTTTCTTTGTAAGTCAATGCATATCCTTCTGAGCAAATCGAATATGCGGTCCCTCTCTTGAAAGTCGTTTTATTCTTACTATATTAATTCCTTCTGGACAAAATGGACTATCTTGATGCCATCCAGTATATACACTTCTCCTGGCATAATGTCACCCCTCTTTCTTATTACCGCTTATACCTAGTGCAGTTCCTGATTATCTTGATTTTCTTTCTCTCAGTTCACAAAGCCCAAAACATCTGAGGGGTGGATAGAATCTCGTCCAGATGACTCCTCCAGCATTGGAGTTCGCTGGAGCATTTTTTGCGGTATCTCGTAATCTTATTCCAATGGGGACATTTCTTCTGAGGACAAAATAGCTTCATTGGACCTCTTTAGTTGGCCCTTTGGTGATGACTTTCTTCACTTCTCCCACACTACCTGGTTCTTTTTGTTGTTGGTTTTGCCTGGGTAAAGGCAGCTTTTTAGCGGTTTGGGCAAGTAGAAATTGTTAATGGTCTTTTTGATCTCGAAAGGGGTAGAAACAACACTTCGGGTCCGGTACCCAGTAGCAAACCTTACATCGTCAAGAGCCAGAACGTTCAAAGGATCAGCAGTGGCAAGAGTGAGGATGTTCTTCGAAAGAAACAAGGGGACTACCTTATATTTTCTCACTAGTGTCTCGGGAACAATTTTCATCATCTTTGGGTCCAATTGATAGTTATTTTTTATATAGGGAATCCCACATTTTTCTGCCAACGCCTGAGCTACCTCTTCTTCGGTGATCAGTCCTATTTTGACCATAGTTTCAGCAAAGCTATCCCCATTGCTTCTACAGTGCTTCTTAGCTTTTTTTACATCCTTCTCAGTTAACGACCCCCTTTTCAACAAAACGTCGCCAAGGCTTAATTTGTTTAGTTTAGCCATTTGTGACACCTCCTATCTGATTATTTCCTTCATCAGGACTCTCGTTATTTTCTGTGAGAGCTTGTTAGGATGTAAACAAAGTTCAATTCCTTCAACCACTCTCTCTATTCCCGTATAGACTATCTGTTTTCTTGCGCTCGGTAATATCATGGCCAATCTCCAACACCAAAGTTTTACCTTTGGCCCTTACTGAAAATACTCTTATTCCCACCGGAACTTTAGTTCGGCTTTTCTGACTTAAAATAGATTGAAGCAATCTTTGTGCCACATTTTTGAGAGATCGACCGGTCACCTTAAGAGATAGCTTGGATGTAGGATTAGGAGAATTTTTGCCATCCATGAGACCCTAGCTAATCTCTATGCTCCCGTTCTTTTTTTCGGGCTTTCTTTCCCTCTTTCTGGAGCTGGATTAGTATATCTTTTTCTCACTAAATCATCTCTTCCTTGTCACCTTTTTGTTCTCTGTTATACTAAAATTAGACTCACACTGCCATTCGACAGTGCCTGGTTAAAGATATCTCAGTAAGCCCCATACAGAGGGTGATTGCAGGGATGCTCAAAAAGAGGCGTTTACCAGGTTTTCTTTTGGGGTGGAATTTTAACTATTAAAGCCTCGGTCAGGTTTTTGGTACAATTTTGAGGATTTCTGGAGGCGGTTTAATCGAAAATTTTCTGAAGATTGCCCTTTGCTCTTTAGTAGATTGCGTAGTTTTGAAAAAAGTTGCCTGGAGGGATGTAATACATCCAGCATGGAGACTGGCAAGAGAGCTTTTGATCTTCCTCCAGCTCATCGTGCAGATCCTCTCGGCATGATTAGTCAAAAGGTAGGCCAGGACACGAATACCCACATGGGCCTTTAACTTCAACCCAGGCCACATAGTCACCTACACTTTTTTCTATTGGGTTGATGGGCTGCCATCCCAGAGCCTTCAACTTGGAAATGTCAGAAGTAATATGCCTGGTATCGCCGAGGCGAAATTTTCCCGAAGCTTTGTTTTTAACTTTTTCCCCCAAAGCTCTTGCCACCATATTTGCCAAATCAAGCACTGTGTATGTTCTTCCTCCTCCTACATTATAGACCTGGTAATCCGTCCTCGTATCTTCTAGAACCAAAAGATTTGCCCTTACTACATCCTCAATATTCACATAATCCCTGAGCTGTTGTCCGTCTTCATAAATAATAGGTTCTTTTCCAGAATAGATACCCACGAAGACTCTTTGCTTCTCCAAGGAGAAGGAGATGTTAACTGCTAACCTGGATCTCTTTTGGCTTTTCTCCTTCCTCCTGCTTGACAACCGTGAAGTTCAGTTTGGCCATACCGACTTCTGGCACTTCCACGAATTTGGACACCTCAGCCAGGATTTCATAGCCCTCAGGCAGAGTAGCCTCATCAATCGTTAGTACATGATAGTCAGGCTCAACGCCAGGTATCGAGTACTTACCGTCAACATCAGTTGTGACTGTAGTGCCGTCTTCCATCACAATATCTATTCCTGGTATGCCAGGCTCACCCTTATCCTGCCAGCCATCTTCGTTCAAATCCTCAAACACTTTGCCGATGATAATGCCCTTGGTCTCGAACACTACTACCTTGACACGTGCCATAGCCCGTGGTGAATCTACAAACGTCAAGGTTATGCCATCAACGGAATAGCCCCGTATTGTCGCTTCGTTATCGTGGAAGCCTGCTACTGCATTCAAGCCGATTGCGCACCTATAAGTAATAGTAGCAGTACTCTCTGGCCCTATCGCATCTATAGGCCAACTGAATGGGTTAGAGCCACTGGGATCACTTGCCAGTACACCGTTGATAGATGTGCTGCCACTGATATACACGATACCAAAGGGTAATTTATCACGTATCTCTATATCCAACGCTTCGCCGTGTGTGCTAATGTTAGTCAACTTAACTGTATAGGTAATGATATCACCAGTCACGGCTGTAGGTATATTAACAGATTTATCTATCTCGAGGAATGGTACTACAACTATTGTGCTAACCTCGTTGCTCAAAGCCTCGTCTGTTAACTCAGTGCCATAGTAGCTAGCCATACTTGCCTGGTTGGTTATCACTGTCGTGCCCGGTGGTAAGTCAGTATCGATTTTTACATCGAAGTTCACAGCAAGCCCTGTGGTATCTGTTGGGATAAGCTCTATATGCCAGGTGATTATATTGGTCGCAGAATCGTATGTGCCACCATCGGTTGCACTTACAAAAGTTGTATCTTCTGGCACCACATCGCTGATCACCACATTGGTCGTATCACCTGTGTCGATGTTGCCATAGGTAATGGTATAGGTGATCGTACTACCCGTATCTGCAAGTACTGGGCCATCTTTGACTATCGTTAAAATCACCTGTACTACCGGCAATGTAACAGTTGGCGATGTTGGCCCATCACTTACGGATGTGCCCGAAGGCTCATCTGTGCCTGTGCCTGTGGCACCATTATTAAGTGTAATACAACTGCCGGCATCTGCGACTGTTGGCTTGACCGTAACCGTAATAGTCGCTGTAGCATCTGCCTCACCTGTTAGCCTGCCAACTGACCAAGTAATGCTGCTGCCGCCAGTTAACGTCAGGCTGCCCTGTGATACACTGCTTGACTTGTACGTCACATCGGCTGGCAAGGCATCCTTTACTACCACACTCCTTGCTGCATTATCACCTACGTTCTTAACCGTAATCACCAGATCATAGGTAGTGGTAGCACCCACAAGTGGCGGATTGGGGCCGCTCACGTAGTTCGCTACTTTGGTGATCTCAAGCTTCGCTTTCATCCTGAAGTTCGCCGTGATAGTGTAGTTACCGTTCATGGTGATCGTGGTGGAGGCGGCATTAACATCAGCAACCGTTCCCACATCGCCAGTCCAGTTGACGAAGTTATAGTCAGAAGCCGGCGTCGCAGAGATGCTCACCACCGTACCCGCATCGTAGGTGTACGTGCCCTCTCCCGGCGTGGTAACCGAGCCGCCTGCTGTGCTGTTCAGCGTCAGTGTGTATTGCTCAATTGGGATGATGGTGATGTTCACCGTGGCGACGTTGGAGTCTAACGAGCCGTCGTTGGCCTTGTAGGTGAAGCTGTCGCTGGTCGTCTCGCTGCCATCGTGGACATAGGTGAACGAGCCGTCGTCGTTGAGGGTCAACGTCCCATAGGCGGGATCGCTCACCCAGATCGCTGTAAGAGGATTGTTCTCGGGATCGCTGTCGTTGTCAAGCACACCAGGCGCAGACACGGTAAGGGTGTCCCCCTCATCCACACTGTAGTTGTCATCTACTACCACCGGAGGATCGTTTACTGCGGTGACCGTGAAGGTGGCCGGATCGGAATCGCTTAATAGGCCAGGATCCGTAGCAGTGAAAGTGATGGTCTCACTTCCGTTCCACTCACTACTGGGAATGGTAATGGTTGCCACCCGGTTGGGATCTATGGAAACAGTGAGGTCGGTCCAGCCAGAATAAGTCCAGGACATCTCGGCAGCGGTATTATCTACGTCTGAAACGTAGTCATCCAAGTTGATGGTGGCGAAACTGGCTCCTTCGGCTATGGTCTGGTCGGGAATGCCAGAGACCACCGGAGGATCGTTTACTGCGATGGACACTCCGATAGCCGACCATTTGTCAAGCGTATTAGTCCAGCTGAGAGTAGCGTTGGGAGACGCCCCGTTTTTGTGCTGCCCCACGCTGGAATCGGTTGCTCCAATGGTGAGATCCCAATCCTCTGTATCAGACCCCTCCATAAACGATTGGTCTTCAATACCGGCTACACCGAAAACAATATCATCAACGGCTGATGTAACCGTGACGTAGGCATTATCGCTAGTTGAGGAATTTGTACCAACTGTGCCAACTGGATTAGTTTGGTCAACACCGGTAAGAGGCCAGGCTCCGGCAATAAAGCCGTGGCCCGAAGAACTCAGGGGGTTGCTGATTGTAATACGAACTGTGAATGTGCCGGTAGGAGGATTAACAACTCCGAAAAGAGCGGCTCTTCCATCGTCCTGAATATCGGCATAGGCATTGTCCAGATGTGTTAGGGTGGTTTGATTCGCGCCGCCCGGGTCAAGAATCACGGAGCTGACAGTTTGATAGTCGTCATCGTTATACCACATGCCAACAAGCAAATAGCGGTTGCTTCCGCTGATGCCAACACTAGTTATATCAAATTGAGTTGCACTAGTGCCGGTGCCGGTTACGGTGCGGACTGTGCCGATACCGATTGCCGCCTTGGCTTCTTTAATTTCTGGCGGAAAATTCCAAATCGGCGGCCAGCCGGAAAAAAACCAACCGATAATTACGGCAAAAATCAAGAATATCTGTAGTATTTTTTTAAAATGTTTTTCCATTGGCTTAGAAAATAGAAAGTAGAAAGTATTTTCTAGAAAGAAAATTATTAAGAATTTTCATAACTTCCTCTAAAAGACTTTCTGTTTCTTTATAACCCAGATTTGGAAATAAAATTTTGGCAATCTCTTGTATTTGATTGTTCCGTCTTCGGTCGATAATATTTGGGTTTTTGATTTTGGATTTTTTATTTGAAGACGCAATCCTGCGTCGCAGATGGTGTGACCGTCATCTCTTAATGCTGCCATTTGCAAATAAGCTTCTTCGCCAGGCAGGTAAATAGATTTGTTAACATTGATTGCCAAAACTCCCCTTGGAATTTGATGAAGGGATTTAATTTTGGGCCTAATTTTGTTCGTCATACGAAATAAAAAATACAAAAAGCGCCTATTCACCACCATTATCACTTCTCCAGCCATAATGAAGCTGTTTAACATAAGGTCTGCTTTCATATTATGGAGGTTGAACCTCAACAATTGCCCATCCTTCACCTTTTTATCTACCTTGCTGTTCATATTCTAAACCAGTTGACGAAGGTTGAAATTCCATCATTACTTCTATAGCGTCGCAACAAGGCCTTTACTTTCACTTCAGAACTTATACGCCAGCCTCAGATAGGGACCCTTAACCCAGTAGTCGTTTTCTGAGAATTGTAAGTCGTCATATGCAGTCCAGGCGTAGCCCAGTATGAGCTTTAGCTGCCGTGTCAGATGGTAGCCAAGCTCAAGAGAAGACCCGGTTCCGGTCTCCTCTGGCTGCCTTAGGCGCATCACTCTATACTCACCACCTAGGTCCAGCCTCTCAGTTAGCTTGTAAGTTGCACCAGCGATAACCAGATCAATTATGTTTGTTATCGGTGGTGGCACGCTGGTCTCGTCTTTTTTACGTAACGCATATTTGGCAAAAAGCTGCCATTTTGGCGTGAGGTCGTATATAGCTTCAATTGAAGTAGTCACAGTAGCTGTATCAGTGGATAGTGTCTCGGTCAGGTCTCGTAGCTCTTCCACTTGGTATTTTGCCAGAACATTTAGCCTATCGTTATCGACTGGACGATAGGCCAGCCCCAATATTACCTTGCTTTTGAGAAATGTTAGCCCACCAGTGACATTATCTTGAGTACCACCATATTCATATTTTGCGATCATAGATAGATCTGGGCTGATTTTACCTGCAGTTGCAAATGTAACCGTCTTCTTGGTCTCATCTGGTGCCAATCTGGTCTCGTATTTCAGTGTGCTCTTCAAATCCTTACCGGGCAGCAGGTACTCCAGGGCGCCCGAGAAGGCGGTTGTATCCTTCTGGCCTTCTTCGTCGCGTATTGTCTGTCTTTCCAGCGCCAGGTTAGCACTAAGGTCGTCAGTTAATAGCAAGCGTGTATTCAACCCGATACTTGCCTGGCTGCGCTCTTCACCCATGCTGCTTTCGATAGTATATTTAGCGTATGCATCTGTGGTCTCACCCAGCTCTCTGTTCACACCCAGGGTAGTTGCAGTAGTCTGCTTGCCAGCTTCGGCTCTGATATCATATTCGGCAAAAATTTCTGTCTTGGGGTCAAACTGATATTTGGCACCCAGCTTGGTGGTATCAGCTTCTGTTTTCTCAGCGGCTTGGGTAATCAGCTCAGTCTGATAGCCAGCAGTAGCGGTAAACTTATCTGTCAACCTACCTTCTAGCGTTAGCCCTGTCTTGGTGGTCAGCTTATCTTTGGTCGGGTCAACTGAATGGGAATATTGCTCCTGGGTGTATTCTGGCTTGATAGTAAACTTGCCTGCCTCATAAGCCAGCCCGAATGTGTTTGATATGGTGTCACTTTCGTCAATCCTATTTATAAGGTATGCGCGTTCGGCAGTGATTCCCAGGCCTTCGTTGAGTTGCGCCTCAGCACCAATACCATACTTTTGTGTGCCCACGTCATGATATTTTTTTTGTGGGTGATGGAAGTCTCGACCTATCTCACGATAGTAGCCTTTGAGCTTGAGATTCGGGATGAGGCTGGTGGTGAGTTCTGCATTGAATGCACTATCTGAGTTGCCGGCAGCATCAGTACCATTTATGCTACTTGCATATTCAGCACGCAGCTCAGATTTGCCATCAGCGCCTAATGAGGCAACTAGATCCAGGCCATATACCCGGTTTGCTTCTGGTGAATCGCTATCTGAGACATAGGTAGCACCTATTTTCAGGTTATCGGTGGGCTCTACTCCGGCTCTGACACCTAATATATAGTGCTCGAGATCACCCTCGTCTGGCATGTATTCGTAATCGATCACAATCCAGATGGGATTGCCATTTTCATCACGTGATGGCACTGGCTCTTTGAACAGTATCAAGCCAAGCGAGTAGTAGAGGAAATAATCCTTATCACGTTCTTGCGGCTCAGTTTCGATAACCTCATCTGGGTCGTCTTTATCGCGTGTCTCAATTACTACCTTATCACTACCTTCGATAATATTCTTATGTGATAGTCGGTAGTATCCAGAGGTGCCATCACCTCTTATCTCATCGCGATAGGTTACTTGTGAGGTAACGGCGCCAAATGCTGTGATATTATAATGCCCTTCTTCAGCCACATAGTATGTCTTTATGCCCTGCAGTGTCCGGTTATAGCTGGTGAATTCCGTAGCATCGAAGCCGGTCTCGTAGCTACCATAGGAGACAAACGATTTATGGCGTTCTATACGTATATATAGTTTATCCTGTGACTCACCTACACGTTCCAGGTTACTTGAGTCACCGTATATCCGAACTTCCGCACGCGGTGGCGGAAGACCGCATAAAATCTACATAAAATTTTCAAGTCGGTAACACACTTGTCTTTTATCTAAAGTTTTGATTTAACTTTTACAAGTTCTTTGACGTACTTGCGAGTGGCAAAATGCTCACATTTTAAACTCCTGAGAATGTCTTTCTGATCATCGGTTAAACTATTGATCTTTTTCACTGGCTTACCTTTGGCAGAAGCTTTAAATTCTGCCAGGATACAACTGGATAACTCCTCATAAATACGATCTGAGCTCTTGAAGGAGGAGATTTTAGCCTCCCTTACCTGGTTAACAATGCTAATATTCATAAGGTAAGAGAGGACACAGATAGTGTAATGGGCTCTAACATGTTCTTCTTTAAAAACATAAACAGGAGAAAACTTCACAAATGACTTAATGTTACGAAAAGCTCGCTCTATCTTATCTTTATCACGATAAGAGGTAATTATCCTCCTGCTAGGATAAGTATATAGTCCTTTCTCTTTCTCCTTATGATTAGTGATGAAACAGCACAGGCCATCGGTTAGTTTTACTTTTTCTAATTTTTCTTTTTTAATCTCCAATACGATCTTGAAGCTCTTAACTTCTCGAGGGCTCTTGCGGGATCCTTTTTTACATATTTTGTGAGTTTCAGGTTCCAGATGATACTTGCAAAAATAGGTAAATCCCTTTAGCTTTTTATCCATAAGGCGGCAAAGTGAATCTTTTTTAGGATTCCTCTTTAGCTTTTTTAAAGCTTGGTTCTTCTCTTTGACAAAATCTAAAAGATCGTTCAATTTCTTTTGACGAGTCTTCCGTTCATTTTCAAATAGGACAAAGTTAAAACCAATTACGTATCGCCTATCCTCGCTCTCTATTTCTTTGAAATAAAGTTCATTATCAAACTTTTCAAAACCGTGCTCTTTGATATTTTTTATAATT
>SDBS01006921.1_pt1 | contig 11026 bp, 8 predicted proteins | sample 2277091 | NCBI WGS metagenome assembly SDBS01 (sample SAMN10404972, study PRJNA504765) | marine sediment metagenome | isolation source: marine sediment core GS10_PC15, 163 cmbsf | place: Arctic Ocean: Southern Knipovich Ridge | collected 2010 | reverse complement strand
ATCCGGCGGTTAAGTGTATCGAACATTACCATTATGGCTTTCATGTTTTATTCCTTTCCCCGGCCGAAGGTTCCTGCCGTCTCAATTAATTTCTTAAGCTATCCTTTCTGGCAAGGCCCGCGCAAGTGAAAAAATGCTCCGGCCCTAAAAGTACGGTTTCAAGGTACATGGCCGCGCTTGAATTTCCACATATTTTATGTACTCATTCCCACTCGTTCGCACGCCGGAGCGTGGGAACGAGGGACTGGATTGAAGACTTGGGTAATTAACGTTAAGTATCCTCAACGCATTAATATTTGCATATATGATTATCTTAACTGACTGATAATTCTATTAAATCCGCGTAATACGCGGATAACGCTTACGATTGCGCGGAGCGCAATTTGTTTAACGATTTTTTTCTGCAGAACTATAGACGTTGTCTATATCATTGTTTAGGGGATTGCCATTCCTGACGGTGCGGATCAGGCACGGCTATTTTCCGCCGCCCGCATCCGGCTTGTTAGGCATTTTTAAAATATGGCTTTTATAATAGTGCTGGTCAGTTCATTCACACTGGAAGCATTTTTTACATCCATACTAACCAAACCGAGCCTCTTTACGGTAGCCACCATTCGGTCGTTGTATAGCCAGGTGCGTTCCAGGAATTTATCGATCATCTTCTTTTCACGAGGAGATTTTGTTTCATATTGGCTTGTACTGTAGATCCTTTGCTCAAACAGCTCGTTGCTGGCTGTGAGCCAGATAGCAACGGTGTTGTTGAGTGTCAAAGTAACAACGAGTTCCGGCAGTATCGCCGATCCTTCCAGTATCAGCCGATCAGTAGAGAGATCAGTGGCATGATAAGCGACAATGTCTTTGATAAGCGGCCACACAATATCTCTGTAATGCCGAAGGACGTCAGCGAAAAGATCATCGACAGACAGTGATAGATAATGGTCAGCCACGTGTTTGGGGACTTCTCTTGGTTTTACCTGCCACGGGCGTCCAGGATGGGGAGCAAATCCCTTATCAGTAGAACGGCAGCTCCATCCGAGATGTGATGCCAATGATTGGGCAAGGGTTGATTTGCCCGCATGCGACGAACCACCTATGAGAACGGCCCTCAGATCGCGATGGGATTTTATTGTTTTAATGTCACAAGCCTCACAAGTGATTATACGATTCCGGTTCTTTTGATGAGTTCGGCCAAAAAACCCGTTTTGCCGAAGTCTCAATTTACACGTACAACCGCTTATGGTCCGGGTCCATTTTCCCAAAAACTTCCCGGGCCTCGTCCGCAGGCAGCGCCAGCAGGTCGCCGTTCGGTTTCTGGAGCACACAGCCTGAGTTGTGCAGCAGTTTAAGGTTTTTAGCGGTTTCTTTTTTATCGCCCCAGCACATGATCTGGCAGTTGCCGCAGGTCATGTATTCCTTGGCGCCATTGAGGGCGATATGTTCATACCCACCGGGCATGGGTGGACGCTTGTGGTATAGACCCACGGCGCGCATCATCTGCTGCTGCAGATCGATTTCGTTATCCGGAATTTCAAATCTCCCCGGTGACCAGGTGGACCATTTGCCCGAAGAGGCCAGGCCGGTAAAGCCGCCGCAGGAGATATTACACCGCATCAGATTCAGGCGTTTTGCATGGTGAAATTCCACCCCGCCCAGTTTAATGGAAGCCTCTTCATCTTTATCGAACATTTGACCGATACAGACCGAGACACAGAGTTTGCAGTTGTCGCAGAAATTTTCCTCCTTAGTCTCCGGTTCAGTGGGTTCGAACCGGGCGTCAGTCACACAAGTGCCCAGGATGATGGCCGTGCCGTGGTCCTTAATGCCAACGTTTCCGGACCAGCCGTATGATCCCACGCCGGACCTGACCGCCAGATAGCGGTGGCTGATATCCGGATGCATGAACCGCTGCCAGTCTTTCATCTCCGTGCGGTATTTCATGTTGGCCGCCGTGCCTTTGGCCTTATGGCCCTCGCGTTTCAGAAGGTCCGCGACTTCCCATGATATTTCCCTGGCCCGGAAATTGGTTTCGAGATTGTCATTCTCGTGCATTGTCCGGTCTTTTTTTCCGAGGAATAGCCGGATGTATTCTCTGTTAAACGGGATGGCGAAGGTGACGGCCGAACGCGCGCCCTCGAGCTTGTAGCCCAATTCTGTGCTGGGTGGACCGCCCTCTAACGTTTCCGTGGTGGTAAAACCAACTTTGAGCGCTCCCCGCTCCAGCAGGAATTCCTCAACAATTTGATTCAACGACATAATCTCCTCCAAATTCCAAGTGAATATTAATTCAACCGAGGTTTAGAGCATCAACCGCGTATCCAGGATTTCCAAGCATTCGGTACGCCTTTTACCCCTCTAAATCCTGCGCTCCAGGCAGCAGGCCACCGGTTCGAACCATCGCGTCCAGAAGGCGAAAGCATGAATCGGGCACCCCAGCGAGATAAGCCGTGGCGCGAGTTCCCGGTAGAGCTGGCGGTAGGCACGAGTGAGGTCCGTACCCGGTGCGGTTCCGTGGCACCAATCGGGTCCGAAGCTTCCCGAGCCCGCGTTACGGAAGTTTTCTATGGGGAAGGCGCCGAGGAACGCCGTGAGTTTTCCGGCTTCGAAAATTCCTACAACGACACCCTTTCGTGTCATCCACTCAATACGGGGCATAAAGTCGCTTGCGGACCGGGATGGAAGAAAGGGAAGCCGCGAGCGGAGCTGTTCGTGCGACTGGACAGAAAGCCTGGCCGCGGAAACGATGCCGCCGCGCGAGACCAGCGCCTTCAGTATCACTATATTCTCCAATAGTTTGTGTGGGCGTTTCCTGATAGAGCGTTTCCCAAATTGTTTGCGAAAGCAATCAATAACGCGTATATGCGTTTTTGTAAAAACGCCTGGTTAGTTACATGCCTTCGATGTTAGCTGACAGGGTAATAGCTCCCTTTGCTGGAAACTTAAACATATTTTTGTCAATTACAATAATTATCAGGCGGCGGCTCGCTGCTCCAACTGCTCTGCCGGGTATTTGGCCTTCACGATGAGATCCACCCTCGGGTACAGGTTTTTTCCCTCGGGAGGCTTGCGCAGGGTGTCTTTTTCTTCCAGAACCCTAAACCTCTGATAAGCCGTAATCCATCTGGTGAGATCCTGGAAGACAAAAGAGCCGGCCGGACGAAACGTAACCGTCCGGGTCTCGCGATCAACAGTGCCGCGGTCGATAAACATCAATTTAACACTGTAAGACGCCGGAGTAATCGCTTCATATTCCCTGGACATGACCCTTAGGTGACGCTTTTTTCCGACCGAACCTCTCTGAATACCCACAACTCTGGCCCGGGCTAGAAAATACTTACTTCCCTCAGGCATTTCCAACTGATCCGTAGACGTAGGCAGGGTAAACCGCGCGCAAATCACCTGGCCGTACCGGATATTCAAATCTTCTCCTTTGGCCGTGAAAACAACTTTCATGCCGCCTGCGCTTATGTCTGTGATCCTAGCCTCATGGAGCGGCCTAAAACCGCGTGAACGCATGGTTTTTCCCACACTGGGCGGATCCAGGAGGTCCACGCCAAAGCCAAATTTACCCAAAGGTCTCACCCGGTGGTGCTGCCTTTTCTGATCTTTAGAGATGTAGTCAGGTATAACCAACCGGATAAAGGTGACTGTTCGGCCGTCAATAGTTCCGCGGGTAATGTTTTTTGATACTGTGTCGAACTGATAAAATTCATCACTCTCTCGGGAGTTGAGCCTGAAATTCACCCGAAGCTTACGATTATTAAAGTCCTGGCCGATAATCATTGGTGAATCGCATTCCACTTCAATTAGGTTGTCCTGGTTGATCCCAATAATCGGGCACTTGAATGATTCCCGGTAATCCTCATCATCCACCTGAATTTCATAAAGAGACCGCAAGTCGTGGGAACGCTCAAGCAGATTGATGATTTCCCGCCGGTCGGTAATCCTGTTTGCTCCGATCCGGCCGAATCTATCATCAACCTGAGGTTTTAAATATACCTTGAGCAGCAGAGCAACGACGCTCAAGACCGTAAATACTAGGAATGTGTACAGAAGTTCACTCCAATACATAGCGAAACCGTTCGAGCCAAAGCCCTCACGAAAGCTGGATACCATTCGATTATCGCTCAGAGCCCGTCCCTGTATAGAGTTTGTCCTCCATCTGCTATTATCCTTGAAGCCGCCGGCCGAGGCCGATGTTGGAAAGACCGTGCTAAAAAGGCTTAAAACCAGCACCGTCACACAGATTAAAGTTAACAGTTGAACTTTTACCGACCTGACCTTAAGCATGCTCTCTTTTTTCGACATAATATCCCCTCCGTAAAATTTATATTTGGTTAATCTCAATTTTGAATGGCTTTTATTTAAAAACTCCTCCAGTAGAATAATCGGCTGTTTTCAGAAGGATGGTAAATGAATTTTGGCATAATTATTCCTTCACCACTTAGTGGTGGTTTAAAAAAGGAGTCAATCCCCTATAATTAACCGGTGACTGCCGGTTTAAATCCTTCTTTGTTGGCCCGAACCGCGAGAGAGCAGACCAATTTTTTATCGCTGAACACAGAATTATCACCATGCAATTTCCACTGTTTTTTCAGGAACTTATAGTTAAATCACCCCGGATCTGGCAGGTTGAAATCAACAGAAAAAACATCGCAATTTCCGGGAAACAGCGCTTAAATTATCAAACTTTTAGGCATCAGGTGAAAAAATGCCCAATTTTAGACTATATTACACTAGTTAGACCAAATTAGTCAAAGCTAAAAAAAGCCTGTAAAGCTCCCATTTTTGGTCCGGTAGTTATAGTAATGGTCCTAAATTATCCTTTTCAACCTTCAACCTCCGAAATCGTAAAGATTTCAATTTGATCTCGATTTAATCAAGAAGACGATAAACGGTCAATACGGTATTGGTATGAATTTACAGAATAAATTTCTAAGAAAAAGGTACTAAAATACCGGGGAGGATCGTGCTTGTTACTTGCTGGCGGGTCATGGATTTTCTTTGAATGGCTCAGCCTTTAACTCCGCGAATGGAGGACGATTGACCGACATAATTTATAAGGCCGAAGGTCGTATAAATAACCAGAGTGGTTGTCAAAATTATGTGCCGTTAAAATCGTGGCGTTTTTCATGATACTAACTTGGTGTACCTAGTAATTGTCAATAGTTATTAGATGGTTACCTTAATTACCCTCCTGGTGGATTCACTTGCTGGGAAACGGAACGCATTTATGACAATTACTATAGAGAAAGAAACCTTGGTTTCTTTGATAGTTTTCATGTTATGCTCAACGCATTAATATTTGCATATATGATTATCTTAACTAACTGATAATTCAATTAAATCCGCGTATTATGCGGATAACCCTTACGATTGCGCTCAAGCGCAATTTGTTTAACGATTTTTTTCTGCAATCCTATAGACGTTGTCTATATTAATGGCCTGAAACGGAACATTAATATGACAAACGCTCTAAACGTACAGACCGATCCAAGACCCTCAGTCGAGGCCGGGCGCCGAAGGCGGACGCCCGAAGGGCTTGACCTTGACTGAGCAACTGATCGGGCTTATAGAAAAGGGGCCATTTTTAAGTTGCGGCTAGGGGGACATATTGACGTTGCTTAAACAATAGTGATGCAGCATCTTCATCTATCTGAATTTGTTCACTTAAAAAGCATAGTGATTTCGTAAACACCTGAAGAAAGCTCCATTGAGGAGTTAAAACCGCCTTGCGCCAGCTTGAGCATCTTTTGATTCCCGGACAGAACTTCGGCTGTAAAACCTCTTAAACCCTTTGATTTCGCGTATTCCGCCATTCGCTGCTGGAGCACGGTGCCAAGACCGACACCTTGCCATTCAGGCAGGATCATATACCCGACTTCCGCCAATTTAGTTGACGGGTCCACCATATAACATGAAGTCCCAATGACAAGGTCTTGCTCGCGCTCTCCCGCAACCGCCATAAAAGCCACTTCATTTTCAAAATCCACATTGCATAGATGCTCAGCCATTGAAACCGAAAGAGATTTAAGATTATTAAAAAACCGGGTGTAAATATCCTGTTCAGACATATGGTAAAAAATGTTTTGAAGACCCTGTATATCGCTGGCTCTGGAAGGACGGATTAAAATCGTTTTTCCATTCTTCAGTTCGACTTCACGTTCTTCTTCGGCGGGATAAGCCGTCTTGCTCTGTAAGGTCTGTTTGGACCTTATATATCCTAGCCGTTTACCCTCGTCCAATAACCATGATCGAAATGAAGGATGGGATATCTCTATCAGGGCCAGCGCCCTTTCTCTGATTGATTTTCCAAACAGATAGGCCATACCGTATTCGGTAATAACGTAGTGAATATCGGACCTTGGAATAGTGACTCCCTCACCCTCTTTGAGCAGAGGCCGAATTCGAGATTGCTTACCATCCTCGGTGGTTGATCGAAGACAGATGATAGGTTTGCCGCCCGGTGAACTGGCTGCCCCTCTGAGAAAATCCGGTTGGGTTGATACCCCGCCATAGAATTCTCCCTCATACTGGTCAGCGCATATCTGACCGGTAAGATCTACAGCAAAGGCCTGGGAAACAGAGACCAGTTTGTTGTTACGGGACATTACCGCGGGATCGCAAACATAGTCTATGGGATGAAAAGCAAACATGGGATTTTTATCAATCAGATCATACAGACGTTTAGTACCCATACAATAGCTGGTTACAATTTGATCTCGATGCAGAGTTTTCTTTCTTCCGGTAATTACTCCTTTCTCAATCAAGTCAACAACAGGATCCGTAATAACGTCCGAGTGAATACCCAGGTCATGCCTGTCGGTTAAATACTTGAGCATCTCATTAGGGATTTGCCCCAGCCCGATTTGAAGAGTAGAGCCGTGGTCAATAACGCGGGCAATATAACGGGCAATCTGCTCAGCAATCGCATCCGCCGGTTTATGTGAATATTCGATGACCGGGGAATCCACAACGACCAGGAAATCTATATCTTTGACCGAAAAAAAACTGTCTCCAAGCGTGGTGGGCATGTTTGGATTCAATTCCGCGATAACCGTCTTGGCATTCTGGCTTATCCCACGCGTTATATCCACCGAGGTACCGAGGCTCACAAACCCAAATTCATCAGGCATGGAAGTCTGAATCATGGCTACGTCAATGGTTATGCTCCCGTTTTTTATAAGGTTAGGCGCCTGAGCCACGGATATGGGTATATAGTCCGCTTGTCCCTGTTTAACGGCCTCCCGAGAATCCATACCTACAAAAAAAACTTTATGTTTAAACCTGGTTTTCGGCTGGCCCTCTTCATCAGGGATAGCTCCATCGGTTAAAAAATGAAAAATCTGAACATCCGCCAGACTCCCGCCTCTATTTTCAAGAGCTTGAATTAACCGCCTGGGGGTAGCGCAGGCCGTGCCCACAAAAACCCGATCACCAGATTGAATATTCGAAACGGCGTCTTCCGGTGTAACGATTCTATCATTGAGGTACTTTAGTCCTTCGATATCAGGTATGCGAGAAGGTGTATCGTTCATGAGCAACCTCTTTTAATGGCTGTAGACTGGCGGAGTAAAATGTTGTTACCGGTTGGCGCGGCCCGTTTCGCGGACACATTCAAGAAAATCGAGCAGTTCATGGGCAGTCCACTTTGGCGCCTCGATGGCGGTCATATGCCCACACCCGCGCATCACCACATGCCGGTTATCCGGTATATTCGCGGCCATCAACGCCGTGGGCTTGATGAAGGTCCAGTCGAACTCACCCACCAGCAGCAGGGTCGGACAACTGACATCCTTCAGCCCCTCGGCCATGGGGTCCGGATCACTGTAAAAGGTCTGCATAAACTCAACCATGGCCGCTTGATTGCGCCGTTGGGCCCAGGCATCCTGGACCTCATACATCCTGTCGCTGTAGGGATGCTCCGCCATCTTGAAGGTGAAGATCCCTCGGCTGTCACGCCACATAGTTCTTCTCTCCACATAGCTTGGCGGAGGCTTAGCTGCCCATTCCTGTCTTGCCTGCTCGGCCAGTTTCCGCCGTTGCTCAAGCTCCTCTTCGGTAACCTCGCGGCCATCCGCGTGGAAAGGCTTAGGCTGGGTCTCCGAGCCTGTGTCAGTGAGAATAAGGCTTAGAAGCCTGTCCGAGTGCCGTATTCCGTAACGAGCCGCATACATCCCGCCGGTAGCATGACTGAGAAGGTGGAATTTATCGATATTGAGGTGGTCAGCCAGGGCGGTAAAATCATCTCCCATGGTGACCTCGTCGTATCCTTTCGAGTCCCCGGTACAGACGGTCCGGCCGTGGCCCCGCATGTCAATGGAGATAACACGATAATGCTCGGCCAGGGCCGCGGTGACACCGGGTTCACTCCAGTAGGTCGTGTCCTCGGACAGCCCGTGATTAGCGATGATGGGTTCCCCTTCTCCAACATCCTCATAGTATATGCGGGCATTCCCATTTTCAAAAAAGGCCATTTTCTCCCTCCTTTACTTTTTAAACTGTGTTACAACGAGTAGGTCTGGCCGGTATCGCGAATCCGGTCAAGGGCGCCGAATAATTCATGGCTGTTCACCTCGGCGCCTCGCAGCGGCCGGTATCCCAACATGCGCCTTAGAAAGAAAAATCTACTACTCGTAGGTACAAGTCTGTCAAAAGAAGTTTTGTGTGTCAAGCTGGAAGAAGCAGTTGAAAAAGCTGTCGGATAGAAAATTGAGAAGAAGGCCTGCCGCAATACTCTGGGCGCTCCATTTCCTTTCCATAACCCTAATGATTTCAGGGGAGATTCTGGCTGTTTTAGACACTGCTGTTTCACTAAATAAATAAAAGAAAGGGGAATAATAATAATGCCAAATGTGATCGCAAATGGAATTAGCATAGAATACGACACCTTTGGAGACAGCGCGAATCCCGTGCTCCTTTTAATCATGGCTCTTGGCGCGCAAATGATCCAGTGGGATGAAATGTTTTGCCGGATGCTTGCGGATAAAGGCCTGTATGTTATTCGATTCGATAACCGCGATGTAGGATTGTCTACTAAGTTTGAGGAGGATGGTGTGCCGGACACCATGGCTCTCGTGAAAGCGATGGCTCAAGGACAGGAAGTAGATGCGCCATATTCACTTGGCGACATGGCCGACGACGCGGTGGGACTACTGGACTCGCTCGGCATTAAGAAGGCTCATTTCTGTGGAGGGTCCATGGGCGCGGCCATCGTTCAGGTTATCGGATACAGACACCCTTCCCGCGTTTTGAGCCTTATTCCAATTTCGGGCACAACGGGGAACCCTGATCTTCCGCAAGCTAAACCAGAGGCAATGCAAGCTTTGGGCACACCGGTTCCTCTTGAACGGGAGGCGCAAATTGAACATAGGATCAAGGTACAACGGATAATGCGAGGCAGTGGATTTGAATTTAACGAAAAACGGGCGCGGGAGTTCGCGGCTTTTTCTTACGATCGGTCTTTTTATCCGGAAGGCAGAGCCCGGCAGCTAGCGGCGTTAATTGCCGACGGAAACAGAAAATCTCGTTTGGCTTCGATAAGCGCTCCTACTTTAGTAATTCATGGGTCCGATGACCCGTTAGTGCCAGTTGAAGCCGGCCAGGATATTGCCGACGGTATTCCTGGCGCCAGGCTAATGATCATAAAAGGAATGGGACACGAACAAGTAGTTGAAGTGTGGCCTCAAATGGCGGACGCCATCGTTGAACATATAAAGAAGACCGCCGAGTAATTGTTTCGGATAGCAAAAAAACCTGGGTGAAATAATCCAGTCGGCAACTTCTATTACGCTTGGCCTTACTTACTTGAATCCTTCTCTAATATAATCAGGAGGCAATGGCAAAATGACCGAATACAAACAAATAATCTATGAAACACAGGATTCGCTGGCCAGGGTAAGACTTAATCGGCCCAGGTATCTGAACGCTCAATCGCAATTGATGCTGGAGGAGATGGATACCGCTTTTCAAGAAGCCTCGGCTGATAATAACATTCGGGTCATCATTCTGTCAGGGGAGGGGGATCACTTCAGTTCAGGCCACGACCTTGGCACTCCGGAAGAGTTGGAAGACAGGGAAAAGCGTAGTTACCCGGAAGGCTCGGGAGGCGCTTATATCCGCATGGAAAAAATATTCGTGGAGTACGGGTTAAGATGGCGGGACCTGCCAAAACCCACTATCGCCATGGTTCATGGTTACTGCATATACGGCGGATGGCAGATCGTTTCCTCGATGGATTTTATAGTGGCCTCGGAAGACGCTATGTTTTTACCCAGTTTCATCGAATATTTTAGTGTTCCCTGGGACGTGGGAATCAGGAAGGCAAAAGAACTGGTCTTCCAAAACAAGTTTGTCAGCCCTCAAAAAGCTATGGATCTCGGATTCGTGAACCGCGTGGTGCCAAAAGAAAAGCTGGAGACCGAAACCGTTGCTCTGGCTGAAAGTTTTCTGGAAACAAATCCGTTAATTATACGCATGGCAAAATTAGCCATAAATCAGGCTCAGGACGCCCAGGGTTTTCGGATGTCCGTGCAGACGGCGCTTGCCAATTGGATCGTCATGTCTCAGGGAGGTACGGTCAGGACTCCGGAAGAATTGGCCTCCGGGAAGCGCAGCCTGGGCGGAGTAGACCAGGCCTTCGCCAACCTGAAAAAGGAGGGATTGACGTAAGCCCGATAAATTGTTCGTGCTTATGATGGGGTGGGTTTAGGCTCCCCGCTGAGGGCAAACGGGGAGCATGATAGCAGCAATGATGGTTTCCTTAGGACCAACTCCTATGATGAAGCCTTAGCTCGTTGTATTCCTCTATCCATTCATCCAGACCCGGCTTGAGTTGTTCTATACTACCATAGAGCTTCTTACTAAAAGCGACCCGATATAGACAACGTCTATATGAATATTGATGGTTCGCATTAAATGGATTGCGCTTTAGCACAATCGTAAGTGTTATCCGCGTGAAACGCGGACTAATTGAATTATCAGTTAGTTAGTGCCTGTCCGGAAATGGTTATTTTCTCCAATCTCATTG
>SDBS01006920.1_pt1 | contig 11026 bp, 7 predicted proteins | sample 2277091 | NCBI WGS metagenome assembly SDBS01 (sample SAMN10404972, study PRJNA504765) | marine sediment metagenome | isolation source: marine sediment core GS10_PC15, 163 cmbsf | place: Arctic Ocean: Southern Knipovich Ridge | collected 2010 | reverse complement strand
CACTTACCGATACAAATCCTGATCCTTTTGGAGTATCAGATACTCGTTTAAATCTATTTTCTCCCCATGAATGTAGAGTTCCGTCATTCTTTAAAGCGGTATAGTGACAACTTCCACCACTTACCGATACAAATCCTGATCCTTTTGGAGTATCAGATACTCGTTTAAATCTATTTTCTCCCCATGAATGTAGAGTTCCGTCATTCTTTAAAGCAATATAGTGACAACTTCCAGCACTTACTAACACAAATCCTGACCCTTTTGGAGTATCATATACTTGATTATGATAATCTTTTCCCCATGAACGTAGAGTACCATCATCCTTTATAGCGGTACAGTGATAATATCCAGCATTTACTGATACAAATCCTGATTCTGTTGGAGTGTCAGATACTTGATTAAATTCATCATCTCCCCATGAATGTAGAGTTCCATCATTCTTTAAAGCGGTATAGTGAAACCCACCGGCAATTACTGACACAAATCCTGACCCTTTTGGAGTATCAGATACTTGATTAAAATTATTTTCTCCCCATGAATGTAGAGTTCCATCATTCTTTAAAGCAGTATAGTTATACTTTCCAGAACTTACTGACACAAATCCTGACCCTTTTGGAGTATCAGATACTTGATTAAAATTATTTTCTCCCCATGAATGTAGAGTTCCATCATTCTTTATAGCAACAGAATATCTTATGAAACAACAGACCCTATTTCCATCTACGAGATACTCGTGTATTATTTGTAACAATTCTGTAGGATAATAAGAATCAACGATTTTCTCTGCTGATTCTCTAATGGCTTCAGATTTAGCAATTAAGATAGACATTTCGTAACTTGAGAATAGATCTTAAAATTAGTCATTTTTAAGAATTATAACTACCGTTATTTCCCCAAGAATGTAGAGTTCCATCATGATATCTTCCAGCACTTACCAACGAAAATCCTTGATAAAATTTATTATTTCCTCAAGAATGTAGAGTTCCATCATAATAAAATAACATCTTCTATGTTAATATTAAAGATTTAGAATGAGTTTTAAAAGTATTGTTAGACGAACTTCGCAGGACCATCGGCAACAATCATTGTGAAACCTGTATATTCTAGTTCGATTGACATTTACACTTGTTGATTTTCAAAGTATTCGATTATATCCCTCAAAGATATAATTGACACATTAGCAAGATCACTTGTGTTCATAGACCATATTCCTCCTCTGTTGCTTAAATACACCACCTCTAATCCATCTATATCCTCTGGGTGCAACAGTTGACGTGAGATTTTCCAAGTTGTGGAAGATTCATCACCATCTTTGTAGATCACTTCTAACAAATCTACTAACGTGAAATGATCTTCAGGAATGAGATCATCATAATAGGAATTTCCGAACTTGAGAATAAATTCTTCTTTTATCATCGTGAAGGACCCTTGTTTGATAGGAGAAGACCATTCTTCATTCGCCTTCTTAGAATCCAATTCTGCTGCTTTTTGTTCTATGTAATCACATGAAAGATTCACCAATCTCTGAACACCTTCGATATTTTCCTCGGTAACTGCAATCGAATATGTACTCATTGTCATTCCTTTATCATCACATGATGATTTTTTGTGACAGATCAATTATACATATATTCATGATTGTTCATTTCTACATAAAATCATTTTGAATATGTTAAGATGTATTCTGTGGATGAAATATTCAAAAAAATATATCACATCTATTAAAATGAATGCAAACAGACCTGTCAAAGAACTTCTTCTGTTGTTCGGTGTTAAGGATATAGCCTCTCTTAAGAGTGATGACATCAGTAAATATTTTGATGATTTATCCGTCAAAGAAGTGATCAAGCTATGCAAAATTAATTCTCAACTCAGTTCGGTATGTAAATTTGACTCAATGTGGGAAAGAAAGGTGAAAAATGACTATGGTATTGATAAGAAGTATGGAAAAACATGGAAGGAAACAGCTATATTTCTGTTCGATACTAACATGATTAATCTTAACGCTATATGGGATGGTCATGAGAGTTATAGAAAACTTTTCAAAAGGGGATTAGATGATCCATCTCCTGATCTACTTCAATCTTATATGGGAGATTCTCTGGTATCATCTTTTGTCTTTCCTGGATACGTCGTCGATATGAAATCAGCTAAACGATTCATATTAACGACATACTTAGATTCTAATGAGAGAATTTCGAATGATTTTGAAACAAAGGAGGACTATGAACAGTACTTTGAAGAGTTTAATAGTGAAAATGGTGGAATATTAGATTCTGAAGAGTTTATTGAAGAACATTTAAGGAAAATGACGAGAGAGTTTTCAATTATCACTCACGCTGTTTCTGAAATTAAGAAAGATTTTGGAAAACATAAATATGGATTAGCTAACATCGTTGCTGTAACTAACTCTGACACAGAACCAACTGCTAAACAGAATAGAATGAATGATAAAATAATGTTATTCATCGATCCGATGTTATATGTTATGTCATACTGTCTGATGACAAATGAAAATCTGTCATCGACCCCTATATGGTACCTTTAAAACGCCAAACATAGGATAGTACATTCTGAACTAATTGCAACATTTATGTGCGATCTCGCCTTGTATTATGTTTAGATGTAGTTTTAATGATCACTTCCAGAGATTCAACCTCAATACTATGTTCTTCTGATCTACAGTGGTATCATTCATGAACTGATCTCTATATCTATTGTAAAGTCTAGCTAGGAATGTCGTGCTTGAGTATAATGGCAGATTCAACCTTATCCATTCATGTTTGATTTCCTGAGGTGTCATATCCATATTCGGACATAGTTTAATCTCTTTTATCTCATTCAAGTCCAATATCCACCTTAGAGACAATTTACACTCCTTCAGTATTTTTCTCACTGATGGAATCTTGAGTACCTCAGATAATTTCCATCTGGAGGTACAGTCAGGTGGATTAGATAATACATATGATGGACGCTGTTGATCAATATCAAATATGTTACCTATGATCCTACTGAACATCTTATAGAAATTGGTACCATCTCTCAAGGTTTTCACATAATGGACACTATTAGCATAAAGCAATTTAAAGATCAACTCGGCAACGTAGAATTCTTCTTTCTCTCTCACTGCACGAACAAAGATTATGCCAAGATCATCATCTGACATATCATCTCTACTAATACTCTCTTTAAGACCACTCCAAAACTTCTCACTATCTAGGTAGAGTATCTTAGCTTCTTTTCTCCAGGAGTCTTCGAACTTATAGTCTAGATTATAGTCTTTCATTACCTTACACTTCCACAATAACTCTCTTTTGCAGACTAGATTGAAGGAGATACTAACGGAAGATAAGAGTGCTATCTGACCTACTCTGAGATAGGATAGTACATTCTGAAGTACATCAGAACTAACTGCAACATTCATTTTAAGAGAACACAGACAATGTTCTTGTTTAGATCAATTCGTAATATACACACTTTAGTATATATTTATATATCAACTCATGAAGTGTATGAGTGTGTAAGTGAGTGCATGTGTGTAAGAGTTTTAGATTACTACACATGCATTCACTCACACACTCTCTCTCTAAGCAGAGCGACGTGGAATAGAGTTGATGACTTGGTTATGTTTATCTCCCCATAGTATTACAGTCTTATCCGATCTGATTGCACCTGAATATCTGTTACCTGCGAAGACCGAAACAAACCCATTGCCTGTAGGACATGAAAGATATTCAATGCTAAGATTGCCAAATGAATGAATGGTTCCATCTTTGTGTAATAGCACCACATGATCATGTCCAAGTGCTACCATTGTGAATCCTGCTATTCTAGGATAATCATCTAGCTCATAGTTACATCCCCAAGCTACTATGCTTCCATCAAAACGCATCGCTACTGAATAGTTAATTCCAGCGTAGACGTGAGTATAACCGTTGTCATCAGGCATCTCTTCAATAACATATGCTTCATTGCAACCTCCAGTACACATGGTACCATTGGATCTCAATGCGATCCAATGCTTATGAGTAGCAGCTATCTCTACGAAGTCGTCTCCATCAGGCATTATTAGACTCTCACAGTCATTTGAACCCCAAGCAACTAGTTTGCCTGACTCTTTCAGAGCGATTACAAAGTCAAAAGCACATTGAACTAATCTGTAGCCTGAGTCAGTTGGAATGTCAGATATACTCATTTCATTATCAAAGTCAATCCCCCATGAGTATAGTTTAGTATCCCTAATAGCACACGAGACAAAGGTACCACATGAGAGATAAGTGAATCCTTTCCCAGTTGGAATATCTTCTGTTATGATATAGTCCATCTCGTCTTCTTCTTGCCATCCGATAATACTACCATCTTTCAACATAATGATATAATGAGATTGTTTAGCATAAACCTCTTTGAAACCTACACCACTGTAGCTAGACAGCTCGTCTCTTCTACCTCTGCAGAGGTTAAACAGATTGCCTTCTCCTTTGTTATCATCATTGTAGCTGAGACTAGATGTATCTCTCCAGTTCATGTCTCCCCATATGTAAGCATTCCCTGATGAGTCTATGGCGATAACATACGTGTCTGAACAAGACATGGTGACGAAGTCAGATATAATTACATTGCCCGGTACTTGATTGTATTTCATCGAACCCCACACTATCATCTCTTTGCCCTTCATGGCAACTACATTCCAATAGCCAGTTGAATGGATAGATGTAAAGTCTGACCCTGTAGGTAGCTGTGATAGAATATCATAACTATCAAGATCAGACCATGCAACTAATGTTCCATTAGACCTAAGAGCGACTGAGCTACTCCAATTATTAGCTATATCGATAAAATCGTCTCCTGTAGGAACATCTCCAATTGCGCCCCAGGTATATTTCTTTCCCTTGGTCGATAAACCTACAAACTGAGACTGAGATGCTCCTGCAGGAGCATCTCCAATCGCTCCCCAGGCATATATCTTCCCCTCGGTCGATAAACCTACAAACTTACTCTGACTATTGATTATCGACTTGAACTCCACATTCCCAGGCATATCAATCCACTTATCAACACGATTCGTCGGAATGGTACCCCATATTTCAAATTTATTATCAGCTCTCTGAGCGATGATGTCGAAGTTCATATGGAATGATAGAAACTCTTCTTGTTTGGCTTTTGACACTTGACCATCACGGTTGAAACCCCATATCTTATAGGTCCCGTCGGCTCTGACTGCTACTGAATTACAACCCCCAGCATAGATATCGATATAGTCAGATCCTTTTGCATTATCACTTATCTCATTGTACTCTTCAAGATCGGACCATGAAACTACAGATCCATCCTCCCTTAGTCCGATCGAATGATTATCGCCAACAGCAATAGCAACAAAATCAGATGTAGTGGGTACATTAATTATCTCTCGACCGTAGTTGTATTTACCCCAGGTACGCACATATCCATCCTCATGCAGAGCACTTGTGTGGAAGCTTCCGCAACCAACAGAGATATATCCAGATTCTTTCGGTATGTTCTCTAATTGACCTTGTCTATTACTTCCAAAGGACATGATAGTACCGTTACGAGTCAGCATGGCATAATGATTTTCTCCAGTCACTGAGAATCTTGAGTGATCTGAGATGTAGTCTAGTATAATGTTATTAATTACAGTAGGTATGTTCGGACATGAGTTGTAGACAGCCTCGGCAATAGATTTAACATACTTTGGTTGATTCATTGCTTCGATCCCTTCCCCGATGTTACATGATAATGTACATCATTTTGGGAAGAGTAATGTATATTGTTAGTATATTGCATTCTTGGAGGGGAAGTTTATATCGTGAGGTGCATTTGATTGTTCTTGAAGAGTGATTATCAAGCCGAATATATGTACGTATTCTCCCGATTCTTAGTGTAAAGCTGAAGACTTATGCTATTGTCAGGATCATATATCTGACTTTTAATAAAAAGACGATCTATGCGATCACTCACCTTAACTTGGTTTCTGATCTCGATGTATGAGATTGTGTATCATCTTAATGTATCCTTGAGGTTGAGTTTCAGCTTAATATTCTGCCCTGCTAGCAAATGTGTTAAGAGAATAAAGCTAAACGGCGTCGTTAAGGTAGCAAAAGTCTTGGCTTCGCCACAAGCATGACAGGAAGAGTACTCGGTTATTGTGATAGCCGTTCCGATGATGCCACATTTAGTACAGATAATTAGGTTCTGTTCGTCAGATGATACGCATGTTCGATCGAGGAGTACTGCGGATACACCGTGACTGAGTTGAGCCGCAGTCGCCATGGAGGAGAATCGCATCCCTCCCTTGTACCTTCTGCCACTGCTGGGTGCTCTGCTACTCAACTTTAGGTTGCCACGATTACGTACTTGGTACTTATCGGCTACTATGTGGCGCAAAACTTGATAGCCACAGGGCGCAATAAATATTCTAGCATTCATTACAATCCCGGTAATTCCGTTGACCATCTTGTGCCAACCGAGATCATCATATCCATAGTCTCTTAAAACTCTATGAGCATCTTCTCTGTTAATTCTTCTGAAAGAGTCAGCATATACTCTTTCTCCAGTAATACTCACTACTTTGGATAGAAGAATTTCAATCAACTTTCCAATTGTCATTCGACTGGGAATTGACAATGGACTAACTATCACATCAGGAATCAAAATTGTATCTCCCATTTTGTAAGACACTGTGAGATAGACCTCGTACTCTCCTCTGTTATCATCATTCTTTTCCTCATTGTCGATAAATCCATACACAAATCTAACTATCTCATCGTCATCATCACTAGATTTAGTCTCATCTCTAACCTTAGCTTCATCTCCTCTCTTAGATCTGACCTCAACAATCTTGGCTGCCATGACAGTTCCACCGAACCTGGCATATACAGATTGATCACCCATAGCTATCAAACAGTCTCCCTCGGAGAAGTCAGAACCCTCTCCGATGACCATCCCAGGCAACTCTGACTTCAGAGCCATATTACCTTCCTCATCGATTATGTTAATGAATCTATGAACAGTCTCAGCATCGCTCTCAGGCAACCCAAACATCCCTCTCTTTTTGAACCTCTTAACAACCGGTCTGTTAGTGGTAGTGTATGGCATGTCCCAAGAATCGAGTAATGCAGTAACAGTAGCTTTCTGAGCATATCTAGAAGCAAACTTGTCACCTATTTCAGGTATCTTAATCTGTCTGATCCGAGCACTTATAATCACGTTATCCTGATGATCAGAGATACTAACCTTATCAATCATTCCCTGCTGTCCAGGCTTAATGTACGTTGACATATCATATATATGTGAGTTAGACTTATTAGATTTACTCTTCTTGATCTTACCTATGATACAATCACCTTCCCTAACATAGACACCAACTATGGGAACACCATCGCTATCGATAGCATGATAATTTGACTCATCCTTCTTTCCGGATACATAACGCTTGAACATCTCAACAGTAGAGCCAGTAGCTTTCTTCTTAATACTTTTGTTGACAGTGTATATTATAGTAGTGAATAGACCTCTCTCGATGGACTGCTTATTCAGTATCATCCCATCCTCCTGATTATACCCTTCATAAGCGATAAGTGCTACTATTACGTTCTCTCCGGAAGGATCTTTACCAAATCCTAATAGCTCAGATGCTGTGGTCGTGATTTGAGGGCGACTGGGGAATGCTAATATCTTCATATTTTCCATCCTCATATCAACACTATTTGAATAGACGCCGAGAGCCTGCTTACCCATAGCGCACTGATATGAATTCCTTGGAGCTTGGGTGTGACCTATGAAGGGAATCACTGCAGCTGCTATTCCGAAGATAGCTACCGGATCGTACTCACAGTGGGTGTACCTTCTGTTAGTCTTCGAACTGAGATACATAAGAGCATTAATGGTTTTCCTAATGGCAGCTTCCAACTCTGGTGAAGAGGTAGAGTCAGCTTTAGCCAATAGCTTCTTCTTAATCCTCATAGATACTCTCTTATTACCCAGTGCGGATCTGAGCTCTTGAATGTCTATTTTGTTGATTCCGAGCAGATCCTCTTCCTCATCGATAGCAGCCGTTGCAGCTTGTAGAGCATGTTTATATGCATGTTTCTCTCTAATTAGATCTCCTATGGTTTCTGCAATAACAAGTGTTTGCTGTTCGAGAACATCTATATACTCGACTGCTCCGTTTTCCAGTAGTTTCTCCATATTCTCATCCCACATATTATCTTTAATAATCTGACCTCTCTTGTCCTTAAGAGGTCCAGTTATCACCAATCTCTCGAAATCGTCGACTATTAGTAGTGGCCTGACCAGCCTACTTCCATCAGTCCATATAGTGAGAGCCCCAATAGAGTTAATATGAAGGCAGGTATGTTTAGGTATCTTACTAGTTCTTCTCATGATAACTAATCTGCTCTTGAGGTTGAAAGCGTTACACCATCCCATGAAGATACCATTATACATACATATATCATTCTTAGTCTGTCTGACTCTATCGATTCTCTCAGTTCTAACTACCTCCTCGTACCCTCGTATCTCATCACCAACAATCCCACTTATAGGTCCTCTGCACTCTAAAGATAGCAGAGTAAGTATTGGTTGGGATTCGACACTGATGGTGAGACTAGCTGTAATTGCGATAGCTTTAACGAGGCCACATGATGGACCTTCAGGACTATCAGCTACACCAACATATCCCATTTGAGACATCTGAATCTGCCTAATAGAAGCCTGTTTGGCCTTCCTCATAGTAGGAGCACTAATGCGAGTGAGTTGAGTGTAGGAGGCAAGCATAGTCTCTCTCTTAAACTGCTCAACTACATTATCCTTAGTCTTCCTAGAAGTTCCCCACTTGTTACTGGAGAAACTCTCTATGAATAGATCAGTAATCTTGCTGCTAGACTCCTCAACACATGAAAGTATCTTCTCTGGATCGGTTATGAATTTCTCTTTGACTGAGGTGGCTATGAATCTAGTGTATTCATCTATAATCTCAGTGAATAACTGTTCTATGATGACAGCGGCAGAATCTACTCGTTTGAGACCCCAGTTATCCCAATTGTCCATCGAGATTAAACCTATCATGTACATACTCATTTTGACTATCATAATCCCAAACTGATACAGCTTCCTCTCCATAAGATCTATATCATCATCCCTATCATCACCACTCTTGCTATCATCATCACCAGCATTTGTCTGAGCAAACATATTATTGTAGTGCATGGGGATAACAATGTGAGGAAACAGTTCCCTAGTCACAATGGCTCTTATCTGTCTACTTCTTTCAAGGCCGAGACCAGTAACCACCTGTTCATCTCTCAGCCTAATCTTGTCCTTCTCGATATAACTAGCCGGATCCTTCTCAGTTCTAGATTCAACCACGCTCTTGTGTAGGAATAGCCATATTCTCTTCTTATCCTTCTTGATAAAGGGAACCATGTACTTGTCAAAGATCTCTTTTTCGGACATGTCATTGTTAAGGATATATCTGAAGAGTATGAATATAGGTATACCCATTCTCTTCTTCTTCTTGGCCACATCATCACCATCCCACATATGTTGGGGAAAGATACTGAGAATGCTAGCTCTGAGAGCTTTGTTATCCTCAATGATCCATATCTCTCTGGAACCAGCATTCGTATCACAGGTCATCTTGGTAACTATAATAGTCTTACTATCCTTAACTCTCTTAATAGTAATTATCATGTTCTTTCTCAGTCGCTCCTGAAGCAGTAGTATTTTCTCCAATCCCTTGATCACGAAGTATCCAAGGGCGTCCCTATTGCATTCTCCATATATCTCCACAAGTTTACTCTCGTCGATTTCACCTGTGGCAGGATTGGTAAGATGACATGAGTTAGATCCGAGCATTATAGGTACATTACCAGCAAAGATCCTATCCCTCGTCGCTAATATTTTACCACTATGACTAACGATTTTAGCAGATGTGTATATGCTACCAACATAGCTCTTCCCATCTCTCCTTGCTTCCATTGGGAGAAAGAGTCGAGGCTTCTTGGTCCCAGAGCTTTTCACGGTGGGTCTACCTTCAAAGAATGCTCCATACAACTGCAAGTAACCTACATTCTGAAGAGAAATCAAACGTTTCATCTGTTCAGGAATCCTCTTGCTGGTGAAGTTGGAGAATGCGTTGAGTATATAAGAGGTGAAGTTTTGATATTCGTAGTAAGTCTTCAGGAGGGTACCAGATTGAGGATCGACATTGATGTCGCCAGGCTCATTATCCTTTACATCAGATACCTGTACTGTTCTTTTGATGATGGGTGGAGTAGTGAAAAAGTTGTTGGGTAGTGAAACATTCTCGTCCTTTTCGTAGATATCCATTATTTATATGCATATGTTTAATCTCGTGAGTATTATCAATTTTGATCCTTAATATGAGTATCACTGTTAGTACGCATAAATACTAATATGGCTCCAGCTACTTTTAAAGAGATAATAGTAGATACCACTGTGGTCTTCATACTATAAGTGGGAGTGTTTCTTCTTTTAAGGTGATACTAACAGATACCATCGGGGTCTTTTCATATCATCTTCGGTTATCTTCTTCACTGTACCATCCTTTAGCATTTTGTAAAGCTGCGGATTAACCATCTTCTTTGTAGCTTTCTTACCGAAGATATATTTTGCGATACTTTGAGGTGATATAGCACTATCCTCATCAATAGCTCCTTTGTCTTCCAAAAAGTTAAGTATCATTGGAGGGATGTTCTCTTTGTTATTAATATCTCTCTCTAATTTCATATCCTTAAAGATAGTACATATGTTGCTATCTTTAAGGAGATCATCTAATGAGATGAATGAGTCAGACATTTAGCCAATGCTTTGTACTATACGACACAGTACGAGTTTAGATCAATTCTGATCCGGATGATGCATCTTATAAATTCATGCGCTCGACAACATGATATTCACTCATGATGAGAATTTCAAATTTGACTTAAATTGGAGATTGCTGAGTCCAAAATAAACCTGCCTTTACCTATGATCATCTGCCTTCACC
>SDBS01006919.1_pt1 | contig 11026 bp, 3 predicted proteins | sample 2277091 | NCBI WGS metagenome assembly SDBS01 (sample SAMN10404972, study PRJNA504765) | marine sediment metagenome | isolation source: marine sediment core GS10_PC15, 163 cmbsf | place: Arctic Ocean: Southern Knipovich Ridge | collected 2010 | reverse complement strand
GGACACCTTGGGTGCCTCGCTGCTCGCCTGGCCCGTCGTCTTCCACAATTGCTTGCCGGTCTTCAGATCGAGGCACGCGATGGCCGGGCCCACCACGTAGAAAACTTTTCCGCCCTGGGCGGTGAGTGTCTGCGGCTGGGGTTTGTCCTCGGATTGCCAGAGTTGCCGGCCGCTCTTCGCGTCGAACGCGATCACGGCGCCCTTGCGGACCAGCAGCACGCCGTCAAGGCAGCGGATCTCCTGTGCCCCTTCGGTGTCCTTGCATTCGGACAGGACCTTGCCCGTGGCCGCGTCGAGGATCGATATCTCTGCGCCGAATTTCAGCGGCGTGAAGATGCGGTCGCCGTCGGCTACAAGGAGCCGGGGAACCGACGCTGGAATGCCCCTCAGCGACGAGCCTTTCCACTTTCCGCCCCGCCAATCGCCGATGGGGAGTTTCCACAACAGCACGCCGTTGAAGGCGTCCCGCGCGATTAGCGTCCATCGCTCCGGAAGCGACGAGGGCGTCACGCCGGTCAGGCCTTCGTCGAAGAGGTAGAAGATGCGCCCCGACGCCGAGACCATCGCGACCAGGCTCGAAACGAACTCGTGGCTGCGGGTCCACTTCGGCCCGCAGACCCACTTCACCCGCCGAGGCGGGCCGACTTCGGTATCCTTCGCAACGGCGTTGTTTGACGCGTCGTGCAGGTAATGCGTCCACTCGTCCATTGTCTTGGGCCAGGCCTTGACGGTCTTCTTCCATGTGCCGCCAACCTTTATATACGCCACCCCCAGCGGGGCCAGCACGCGCATCACCTCGTCCATCGATACCTTGGCGAGATCTTCCGACACCAGCAGGTTCACCAGGTTGTCCGCGTACGGCAAATGCTTGCCGCTCCACTGCTCAACCGACACCTTGCCGTAAAGCTTCAAAGAGCGGATGTGCTTGCGGGCCTTCGCCACGTTGGCCGCATCCGCGTCCAGGCCATGAACCAGGTAGCGGTCATTTGCATGCAGGGCGACCGTCAGCCCGCCCGCCTGCCCTGAGCCTGTCGAAGGGCCGCAGCCCACGTGCACCACCAGCCCGCCCTTAACGCCCGTCGCGTCGAGAATGTCCTTTGCCGATTCCGCGAGGGCGGTTCCTGCAAACGCCAACCATCCCGCGCAGACGGCGGCCGTCAGAATCTTCCTGCAATTGTGTCGTTTCATTGTGTGTCTCACTTTTCACCTCTCCGCAGCGGCTTCCGGCGGCAACCGCTACTCGAGCGTCGGCCGGACGATCTTCCCTTTCGCCTGGGCTTCGGTGTTTTCATAGGAGCCGAAAAAGTCGGAGTTGCAGTCCAGCCAAAGGGTAATGCGGTGAAGCTCGCCCGGCGGGAGCTTTACCTTGTAATGGCCTTTCTTGAGAATCTTGTACAATTTGGAGGCCCGGGCCCCGAACTGCCCGGGCGTGGTGCGGGGGATGGTCCACGGGTCGTATTGGCCCTGCGTGACGCCGTAAAAGAACGCGAATTGCCGGAGGTTGACGTACGACGTGTATTGGCGGTTTGGATTCGCTTGCCAATTCCCGCGGCGCAGGTCCATGGCCTTGGGCTCCTTCTGGTGACACGCCACGCAATGACGCTCCAGCACGGGCTGGACCAGACGCGGAAAGCTGAAGGGGTCGGCACCGTCCATCTCGCTGCGAATTGTCGAAGGCTCTCGGCGCAGTGCGGCGGGTAACTGCTTTGGCTGGGGCGGCGCACGGTGATGCCGTTCGTGGCAGCCCCGGCACAAGAGCCGCTGGCCGGGTTGGACATAAGTGGCCGAACGCATCGACTGAACCGCCAGATTGTCCTGGTCCAGCACCTGGAAGTACACCAGCTTGCGGACGGGCAAATGGAAGCTGGCGCTCCCGTCGGCCTCCACGGGCACGGTTCCCAGCACCACGCGGGCGCCTTTTTCGTTTCCATAGCCGATTCTCGGCTTGTTGATCAGGGGCGTGCTTTTGGGCAGCACCTGGATGATCCGCAGCGCCTTGATCGTCGTGCCCTTGGGAAACGGCTTGAGAGAGTTGTAGACGTTGACCACGCCGACGGGCGCCGTCTGCTGCCGGCTGGTGCCGGGCGCCACCTTGGGGCCGGTCACCTCCGAAAGGACCGGCGGCTTCGCCCGCGGCCGAAGGGGAATCGGGCCCAGGCACGAAATCGCCGGATCGCGATAGATCAGCTCCTTGTTGCCGAAGGCGTCCACCAGGTAGATACCGTAGTTGTTCTTGCTTCCCTGCCGCGCGCTAGCGTCGGCGTCATAAACGCACAGGGTGAAGTATTCGCTCAGCGGCCAGGCCGTGGCGTATGCCTGTGCGGCTCCGGCTGAGCACTCGGCCTCGGGAAAAGGGACCTCCGGCGTGAGACGCCGCAGAGGCGCCATCGCATCGTCGTCCGGGATGCGAGGGTCCAGCAGCACCAGCGACCCGAATGCCTGGCTATGATGGGCCGCCGCGGTGGCGATGTACTTTCGCGAGCCGGGAATAGCCCGAAGATCCATCTCCATGGTGGGCCGGGCCGACTTCGACTTGCCGAAATTGCCCTGCACGGCCCGGGCGTTGCGCCCGTCGGGCGTGGTCAGCCACGGGTGATGGGCCTGGATGTTGCCGCGGTCCACGTAGTCCCAACGCGTGTAGAGAATCATTCCGTTGTGGTCGACGCTCGGATGCCACTCGTTGCCCTCGTGGTGACTGAGCCGGACGATCCGGCTGCCGTCGGCGTTCATCGCGTGCAGCGTAAAGAGCGGCACCGGGCGGGGGTGACAGCGGCCGTAGCCGCCCCGACGCTCCGAGATGAATGCAATCCGCCCGCCGGGCAAAACGCAGGGGTCGAAGTCGTTCGTCGCTCCGTCGGTCATCTGCATGAGGCCCGACCCGTCGGCTTTTGCCTTGAAAATATGGAACGTGCTGTTTTCAGTCCACTGATAGCGAGTGGGCTTGCCTTCGGTGTAGGCGAAAAAGATTGTCCGGGCGTCGAAGGAAAGCTCCGGAGAAAGGAAACCGCCGGGCAGAAGCTTCTTTCCCTTGAAGCGGCCGTTCTTGCAGACCGAATCGGCCAGGATATTTCGGGCGGTCGGCCTGGGACCGAAAGCATTTTCCAGCACGAAAAGCCCGCCGCCGGGGACCGCGTGGAAGCCGAAGAATTGGTCGCACATGTGATCGCCGCGGAGCGTGCCACCGGGCAGCCGGTGACGCTTGATAAACAGGATACTGGCGAAATTCAGCAGCGGGTTGGAAAAGGCGATCTTGCGACGCAGCGCGAGCACCTGCTCAAAGAGCCGATTCCGCCGGGGCCGATCTTCGGCGGGAATGCTCTTGCCGGCGGCCTTGAGCTGTTTCAGTTGGGCCTGCTCGGGGGACAAGTCCGGGGCGCCGCGCATGGATTTCAGATGCGCCAGCAGGGCCCCCGTGCGACGCAACACCACGTCGGCTGGATCGCGATCCGCAGCCAGGATGAGCGACTCGCGCCGAAAGGTCTGCGGCGCGATGGTTTCCCATCGCTTGCGGCTTTGGGGATTCGTGCGGTATTGCTGGATTAGTTTGCTGAGCGTGGCGAACCGCGCCCGCAGCTCATCTGCCGGGGCGGGCCCAATGTCCCGCCGCTTGACGGATCGCGGCGCCTGCTTGGGCTCCCGGGCGCCAAGACGGGACGCGCCGTCGATCCAACAGAGCATTACCGCGAAAACCAGGTACCATCGCGGAAAACCCCACGCACATAGTCGCATACGAGCCGCCTGCATTCCCGCCCACCTCTGCTACTTTTCCGCCCAACACTCCAGCTTACCGTTTGTCAGCGAAAGGAAAAGCCTTCCGTTTGCCGCGGCCATGCCGTCCCACACGGGCGGGGATTCAAGCTTGTATTCGGCCAGTTTCTTCCCGTCCGCGCCCGACACCACCCACAGCAGCGCGCCCTTCTTGCCCAGAAGGGCGGCGTCCTGCTCGACGAGCTGCTTCTGCACGTCGTCGTCCCAGCGGCGTTTTACGGCGGCTTCCTCGTCGAGCAGATCCGGCGGACCGGCCACGAACAGCGTGTTGGCCGCCAGGACCATGGCCCGGCCGATCAGCTTCGGCTTGTCCCGGGACCATTTCACATCCGCTGCGGAGAGTTCCTTCACTGTCAGTTGCTTTGTGATCTCGCGGTTGAAGATCCACCGGCTGCCCGCCTTGGCCTTCAGCTTCTGCCCGCCCTTCAGTGCGCGCTCGACCGACTCGCCCTTGACCTCCTTGTCGGCCGCGAAGAGCCGGTACTCCAACGCGGGCGTCCAGAGGAGATACTGCGGCAGGCGCCCGTAACCGTAAACCGTCTTGTCGTCAATGACCATGATGCGGGCTGACGGCGCGTACCTGCCCGCGCGGAACCAGAAGTTGCATCCGTTATGAACCATCTGGCCGTAGAGCCAGTAGGCGCGGTGGAACCATGATCCGTCGAGAAAGCCGATGGAGGAGAAAAGGTGTGTGCCCTCGCCGGTCTGCACCGAGGCGCTCTTCTGTGCGACGTCCTCGTTCCAGGAGGGGTTGCCCACGAACAGCTCCGTCCGCTTGCCCTTGAGGTCGAACTTCTGCGACCGCATGTAGACGAATTTGCCGTCGCAGCTCAGCACGTCGGGCAGGGCGGGCGGCAGATTCAGCCCCTGCATGACGGTCTGGAGGTTTTTCTTCGTGCCCGGGACGTGCTCGTCGAGGATCGTCCGGGAGATGCCCTTGCCCGTCTTGGCGTCGATCCGGCAGAGCCGCATCCCGCCGTCCAGGAACGCCGACCGACCGGCAATGCACCAGAGCTCAGCGTTGTGTACCAGTACGCTGCCGTGGACCGGCCAGACGCTCTCGAGCTGCCCGTACGCCATGTGCTTCCGGTCGGCGGGGGCGGCCAGATAACGCCACGCCAGCTCGCCGTCCGACGCGCGGAGACAGTAGACATACCCGTCGGCCGATCCGAACAGCACGCGGCCCTGATAGATCGTCGGCGGCGAGTCAACGCGCCCGCCCGCGGTGAAGCTCCACAGCCGCTTGCCGCCGGCTGCGTCCAGGGCGTGGACCCTGTGCGCGTCGATCTGCGCGACGAACACCTTTCCGCCCGCGGCCACAACGCTGCTGAGCCGCCCGCCGAGGTTCGCCTTCCAGGCGACCTTCAGCATGGCGGGCACGGCCGTCTTGACATATCCGCTGCGGGCGGAGTCGTGGCGGTAGGTCGGCCAATCCTGTCGATTTCCGATTTCCGACTTTGGATTTTCGATTTTGGCGTAGGCTGGGCCCTTCTCGAGGCGCTGGGCCTCGGGGCGCTCGGGCGTGGGCTGCTTGGCCGCGGCGGCTACGGCGTTGAAACCGTTGAGCTTGGACTCGATGTAGCAGGCGCAGGGATGCTGGGGTGCATAGGTCAGGCCGTTGCACGGCATCACGCCGTAGACGCACGCGCCGCGGATCCAGTGATTGCGATCCCACTTTTCCTTGCGCCAGTCGACATACTCTATGCCCGTCCGCGACGGCATGAGGTACTTGGTGGTGGCCTTGCTGCGGTGGCAGCGGTGATGGAACCAGTAGCTCTTGATGTCCGGCTTGAACTCGCGCTTGACCTTGCCGGTCTTTATGTCATATCCGGTCCACATGTTATCTGCCGGCCGACCGGCCATTCTGCCCGTCCATGCGAGTCCATCGATGACCAGCAGGTCCTCGGGCGATCGGTGCCCGGCCTTGTGGTGCTTGCCCGTCCAGAGCTTCTTGCCCGTCTCGATCTCGAGGGCCGACATCCTGCCGTTGCCGCCGGCAAACAGGACAACGTCCTTGTAGAGCACGAGCGTCGGCGCGTAGAAGGTCAGCAGGGGCAGTCTCATCTTGACCGGCTCGGAGGCCCACTTCTCCTTGCCCGTTTTGCGGTCGAGGCAGACGACCTTCCGGCCGTCGTGGAACACAACGCGGCGATCGTCGGCCGACAGGGTCACCGGCGCGACGACGGATTCCCTGGACCAGAGCTCCTTGCCTGTCTCGGCGTTGACGGCGAGGATGGTGCGCTTCTGCTGGTTCCACGGGCGTGTCTTCATCACGCGATTGCCCTCATCCCAGCAGACGGGGCCCGTCCACGTGTAGCGGTCCGGCTTGACCGGCGTCTTGTTGACCAGCAGGAACAGCACGCCGTCGGAGCAGATGACTTCCTCGGTGGCCTTGGCGGCCTTGTACGTTCGAATTGTTTCGCCCGTAGCCGCGTCCAGCGCCACCAGCGGCTGATCGAGCCCCAGCGTCACATAGACGCGGTCGCCCACCGCGACGAGCCTCCGCGCCAGGAACGCCGGGCCGCTCTTCAGCGGATAGAGGTGCGTGTACCACAGCGGAATGTCCCGCTTCCAGAGGACCGTGCCGTTGAACGCGTCGCGAGCGATGAGCTTCCATTTCGCGGGCAACTGGATCGACGCCGGCAAACCCTCGTCGAAGATATAGAACAGCCGCCCGTTCGACGAGACCAGCGCGCTGACGCTGCTCATGTGCTCGTGGTGACGGCTCCATCGAGGGCCGCCCACCCACTGAAGGCGGCGCGGCGGCCCGACCACCGTATCATCCGCCACCGCGTTGCCCGTTGCGTCGTGCATGTAATGCGTCCACTCGTCGATCTCCTTGGGGCGCGGCTTCACGGTCTTCTTGCCCTTGATGTACGCAACGCCGTTGGGGGCCAGGACGCGCATCACCTCGTCCATGGGGACTTTGCCGAGGTCCTCAGCCACGACGAGGTTCACGAGGTTGTCGATGTACGGCAGCCGGTTGCCGGCGAGCCGCTCGACCGACACCTTGCCGTAAAGCCCGAGCCTGCGGATGTGCGCGCGGGCCTTTGCGACGTTGGCCGCATCCGCGTCCAGGCCGTGAACGATATAACTGTCATTCGCGCGCAGCGCAGCCGTCAGCCCGCCCGGGGGCCCCAGGGGCTTCCCATCCCCGCAGCCCACGTGGACAACAAGTCCGCCCTTGACGCCCGTGGCGTCGAGAATCTGCTTGGCAGATTCCCCAGCCGCCCAGGCGGACGTGCAGGAGACGATCACCAATGTTGTCGCAATTCTCGTGATTCTGTTCATGTGGTAGGCGCCTCTTGGCTGTTTACTTCTTGCCGAAGCATATCACTCTGCCGTCCACGGTGATCATGTACAACCGCCCGTCGGCGGCGATCAGGCCATCGAAGGTCGGCAGGTAGTCCAGCTTGAGCTGGGCGAGTTTCTTTCCGTCCCTCTTGTAAAAGACCTGCATTACACCGCCGTGCTTTCCTTTCAGCCGCTCTGCCTGCTCTTGCATCTTCTTGCGGAAGATCTCCTCGTTCGAGCGGCCCCACATCTTCTTCTCATCCACCACGTCGCGCGGGCCGGCGACGAAGAGCCGGTCGTTGGCCAGGACCATGGCCTTGGCCATGATCTCGGGCTCCTCGTTGATCCAGTTGTAATCAAGGGCGCTGAGCTTATCCTTGGGCTGCTTGGCGAGCTGTTTCCAATCCACAGTATTGGATGCCAGGAGGTCCTTCTTGTCCGTCTTGTCCGTGGGGTACTTGCTCTTGACCCATGTGCCTTCGAGCCTGGGTATGCCCACCTTCCGCGTTGGCCTCTTGGCGGCGCTGTAAAGTCTGTGCTCGCTGATGGAGGTGTTGCACACCAGTTCCGGGTCCCTGCCGTACGCGTAGGCGTTCTTCTCGTCAATGCACATGATACGGCCGCAGGGAACGCGCTTGGGCGGGAATTGGAATTCCGCCCAGCCTTCGCCGGCCGCCCGGCCGTAGATCCAATAGGTCCGCTGGTGCCAGGAGTTGTCCAGGAACGTGATGGGCGAGAACAGATGCACTTCCTCGTCGTATTGCGTATCTGGCCTCTGGGGGCGGACTCGCACCCGCTTGCCGTCCATGGTGAAGGTCTGCGACTTCATGTAAACGTGGCGGCCGTCGCTGGAGAGGATGTCGGGCGACGAGACGGGCATGTGCTTGCCCATCATGAGATCCTGGAGGCCCTTCTTGGTGCCCGGCACCTTGCCGTCCATGACGTTCTCCCAGATCAACTCGCCCGTCCGGGGGTTCAGTATCACCATTCGCAGGCCGCCATCGAGGAACATGGACCGGCCGGCCACGCAATAGAGTCGGGCCTGCCCCGAGCCCGCCTGGATTAACACGCTGCCCGACAACGGCCAGACGGATTCGATCTGGCCGTAGGACATCAACTTGCGGTCGTTGGGGGCGGCCTGGAATCTCCAGGCAAGCTTCCCGTCCTTGGCCCTCAGGGCGTAGATCCAGCCATCCGCGCAGCCGAAAATGGCCATGCCTTCATGCATCGTCGGGGGAGAATCAACGCGTCCGCCCGCAACGAAGTGCCAGATATCCTTGCCCGACTTGGCATCCAGCGCGTAGATGGTGTGCTCGTCAATCGCACTGACCAGGAGCTTCCCGCCGGCTACGACCGGATGGCTCAGCTTCGTGCCGATCTTCTTCTGCCATGTCGGCCCCACCTCGGCGGGGACATCCGTTTTGACATACCCGCTGCGGGTGTTGTCATGGCGGAAGGCGGGCCACGCCGATGCCGGATACTCCACCGACTCGCCGCACTTGCCGTAGGCCGGGCCCTTGATGAGCCTCTTGTCGGCGGGCGGGGCCTTGGCCGGCGAAGCCGTCGGAGCCACGGCGTTGAAGCTGTTGAGCTTGGACTGGTAGTAGCACGCGCAGGCGTGCGGGGGGACGTAGACCATGCCGTTGGCGGGCATGAGACCGTAGATGCAGCCTCCGCGGATCCAGTGGTTGTTGAACCACTTGTCGTCTTCCATATCGTAGACCTGGATCCCCATTATGGGCGGCAACAGGTACTTCGTGGTGGCCTTCCCCGGGTGGCACCTCTGGTGGATGTAGAAGGACTTGATGGGGTTGCGGTACTCCGCGAGCTTGTTGCCGTCGGCCAGGCTGTAGGTGATGAACGCCCCCTGGTTGCCGCGTGCGAGCACCCATATTTTGTCGCCGAGGACGTAGAAATCCTCGAGGCTGAGGTGGCCGGAGCGGGGTTTGCCCTTGACGGTCCAGAGGACCTTGCCCGTCTCGATCGAGATCGCGAACATGCTCCCCATCGGCGAGAACACGACGCGGTCTTTGCAGAGGATGAGCCTCGGGCCGCCATATCCCGTTTCGATCAGCTTCATGTCCACCACGTCCGCCTGCCACAGCTCCTTGCCCGTGCTTCTGTTGAGGGCGACGACGGCGCTGCCGTCATAGAAGCATACCCTCTTGCCGTCGGCGGCGAGTGTCATCGGGGCTGCGGGCGTCTTGTGCTTCCAGAGGAGCTTTCCGCTTTCTGCCCGTATCGCCTTGACTATGCGGGCCGGCTTATCGCGAGTCCATCCCCACGTCCTCCTCGCCCGGGCGCCCTCTTTCCAGCAGTTGGGGTGCTCCTGGCGGTAATCGACGGCTTTGCCCTCGGGGTCGACGGCGGCGAAGATGACCCCGTCGGAGACGATCAGCTCGAAGGTGTTGGCGGTGCCCGCATATTTGCGGACGACCTTCCCGGTGGCTGCGTCCAGGCACAGGAGGTCCTGCCCGACGCCGGGGGCGAGGTACACTCTGTCTCCCACGGCAACGAGGCGCCTCGGAAGCCACCCCGGCCCGGCCTTGAGAGGGTACAGGGCGTTGCACCAGTTGCGCAGGGGGCGCTTCCAGAGGACAACGCCGCTGAAGGCGTCACGCGCCGTCAAAAAGTTCTCGGCCGGCAGTTGGATGGAGTCCGTCAGCCCCTCGTCCATCACGTAGAAGACCCGCCCGGCGGCCGAAACCATGGCGTTCATGCCGGCGGTGTGTTCGTGGCTCCTGGCCCAGTACGGCCCGCCGGTCCATCTCAGGCCTCTGGGGTGCCCGGCGAGCAGGTCGTTGGATACGCTCGTGCCTTGGGCATCGTGCAGGTAGTGCGTCCAGTCGTCGATTTCCTTCGGGCGCGGCTTGACCGTCTTCTTCCATGTGCCGCCAACCTTTATATATGCCACGCCGTTGGGCGCGAGGACGCGCTTCACCTCGGTCATGGGGACCTTGCCGAGATCTGCCGAGACCACCAGGTTGACCAGGTTGTCCGTATAGGGCAGATGTTTCTGCGCCCACTGCTCGGCCGTCACCTTGCCGTACACGCCCAGCGACTGAATGTGCGCGCGGGCCTTTGCGACGTTGGCGGCGTCCGCGTCCAGGCCGTTAACGATATAACTGTCGTTGGCGCGCAGGGCGGCCGTCAGCTTGCCGTCGCCGCAGCCCACGTGGACAATGAAGCCGCCCTTGACGCCCGCGGCGTCGAGGATGTCCCGCGCCGACGGATCGGCGGCTTCGGCGCGGGTTACCAATCCCGCGAGCAGCACCAGGGTCAAAGCTGCTGTCACAAACCGTTTTTCAAACACAAGTATCATCCGCATGGTTCTTTTCCTTTTCATTTACCCAGGCACAGGACGCGGCCGTTTCGGGTCGTGAGGTAGAGCCGCCCGCCGGCTGCGATCAGGCCATCGAAGACGGGCTCGTCGGACAGTTTGTACTGGCCCAGCTTGCTGCCGTCGGCGGCGGAGAAGGCCCGGAGCAGTGCGCCCTTGCGGCCGTCGAAGGCGGCGTAGGGGTCCTTCGGATCCAACACGTCCGGCGGACCGGCGACAAAGAGCGTTTTTCCGGCCAGCACCATGGCCCGCATGCGTATCGCCACCCACTGGTGCCACTTGGGGGGCTTGCCGCGTGTGAAGCCCATGCCCTTGTCGCGGGCCCACGAGCGGTAGTCGAGCATCGGCTCGGTGTCGTTGCTGTCGGCGATGAGCAGATAGCCCTTGCCCGCGGGCGTGAACATCGGGCTGTGGACGTTGCGATTCGGGTACGCCTGCACGGCGTACGTCGTCTTGTCGCCGATGACCAGAATCTGCCCGGCCTTCGGGGCGATGTGGGCTATCTGGTATCCCGGCCAGGTCTTCGCGTACATCCAGAACGTGCGGTTGAACCACGAGTCCTCGAGGAACCCGCCGGTCGAGAACAGGTGCAGGCCCACCTCCTGGTCGCCCATGTGGCCGCCC